>Ga0183098_10146_pt1 | contig 245718 bp, 205 predicted proteins | sample BioMet9_FD_128884 | JGI IMG/M metagenome (GOLD analysis project Ga0183098, IMG submission 128884) | Microbial communities from bioreactor (seeded with sewage sludge) at Lawrence Berkeley National Lab, California, USA - Biofuel... | ecosystem: Engineered > Bioreactor > Anaerobic > Unclassified ...
GACAACGTCATCGATGCTAAAGGCAGCAATGTAACTGTTACGGAATCGACGACAGGTACGCAAACCATTAAAGACGTTGCCGGCAATAACACCGTCATCACGGACGCTGCTAAGGGCACGAGCACGACTGTCACGGACAGCACGGGCAAGAATATCGCTTCCCTCAATACCACATCTGCCTTCATCGGCGCTGGCATCACGGATGGCCCGAATGCCAATTCGGTCATCATGACACCTAGCAGCACGACCAATGCCCTCAGCAATAGCACTACGACGAATACGAAGACAGATACAGCAGACAGCAGTGATGCTAAGATTGCCAATGCAGCAGGAACTATCTATAACGATTTGAACCGCGCTTTGGACAACACGACATCTACCATCACGAACGGCACGAACACGACGACGGTCAAGGAAACTGCTACAGACTTCAGCGCTCTCGGCAAAGGTGGCTACGGCCTTTCTGTCGATACGACGACAGGTGAAACTACCTTTACAGGCTCGAATAAAGGCACGAGCTCGAAGGAAGGTACGACGACGACTATTAACGGCGGCGTAATCACGACGGATACGCTCGATGTCCAGAAAATCGTTCTCGGTGAAAACATAGTTGATGAATCGGGCAGAGCAAAAAGTGGAGTCGGTAACAATGTCACTATCACGTCTGACGGTACTGCACACTTCAAGAATACTGTCGGCAACGTTACATCTACATTTGATTCCAATGCCACCGACGGCATCAGTTCGACTTTAGTCGACACTTCCATCGGTGTTACCACGACAAGCAGCGTAAAAGATGATAATATCACCAATAGTGCTCTCAAAGGTACACAAGGCACTATCAGTACACTGTCCACATCAGGCACGAGCACGACCATCAAAGATGGCACGAATACCAATTCCGTAACATCGACAGCTGCCAGCATGCTTAGTAAGATTGACGATGGCTCAACCAACGTCTCCACTGTCAGCCAGAGTCCTACGGCAAATTCAAACGAAGTAACCGATGGCACCTACACCGGCAAGAATAATGTTACGGCATCTCAGGTCGCTAACGGCGTGAAAAATGCAGACGGATCAGTCATGTCCTCGACAATCAACACTGTCGATAAAACAACGAACCTGGCCAAACGGACGGACAACGTCATCGATGCTAAAGGCAGCAATGTAACTGTTACGGAATCGACGACAGGTACGCAAACCATTAAAGACGTTGCCGGCAATAACACCGTCATCACGGACGCTGCTAAGGGCACAAGCACGACTGTCAAGGACAGCACGGGCAAGAAGATTGCCGCCCTCAATACCACATCTGACTCGATTGACGCTAGCATCACGGATGGCACTACGACGAATACGAAGACAGATAAAGCAGACAGCAGCGATGCTCTCATTGCCAATGCAGCAGGAACTATCTATAACGATTTGAACCGCGCTTTGGACAACACGACATCTACCATCACGGATGGCGCCAATGCATCCACAGTCAAACAGACTCCGACTGCCGTCGTATCTGCAGTCACGGACGGCACAAATGCTGCCGCTTCTCATCTGACGGCTACTGCCGCAACAACTGTCGTCTCTGACGGCACGAATTCGAGCACGATCAAGACGACCGCTACCGGCGGTACGACATTTAGCAGCACGTTGAAGACGGCCAGCGATCCTTTCGTCAAAAACGGCGCTACGTCTACGACGATCAATGGCAACACCATTACGACTGGCAAGGTAACGACGGATATGCTCGTCGTCACCAACGGCAATAATACGAGTTCCACCGGCTCCGACAGCGATGATGGCGCTTTAGTCTTGTCCGGCGACGGCTCCTTCTCCAGCGATACGGTCGGCCAGGGCACAAATACTGGCAAGGAAACGAAACTGGAATCCAAACTAGCCGGCGTCACGGCTATGTCCACGGACGGTATCTACACTGGCAACAGCGGCGTAACCGCCAAAGCAGTCACGGACAGCGTATCGAAGAGCGATACGGTAAAAGCTTCGTCCACGAACCAGATCCTCGACGGCGATTTGGCTGAAATCCTCGACATCGCTCAAGATGCTCAGGGCACGAACTCCATCAGCCAGCGGTCTACAAATAGAACGCAGGATATCAGCGATGCTACTGGTAAAAATTACAACAAAATCGTTGACGATGCCACTGCAGGCACGACACACAGCATCGGCAACACTGCAGATGCTACGAACACCATCACCAATACCGCTACCGGAACGACGGCTGCCGTAAAAGATACTGCAGGCAACAGCAATACGCAGACTACGACATCGACGACATCCAATTCCACGATTAGCGATGGTACAAACAAGACCAGCATTGACCAAGGAACGAAGAGCATCACCTCGTCCGTCACGGATGGCACGAACACCAACACCGTTACCTCGACAGCAGGCGGCACTGTATTCACTAACTCCGATGCTAACACGGCTTTTGTCAACAACGGCGCTACATCTACAACAATCAAAGGCAACACCATTACGACTGGCCAGTTGACGACAGATAAACTCGTCGTTACCAACGGCACGACGGACAGCACGACCGGCTCGGATACGCCTAATGGCTCCTTAGTCTTGTCCGGCGACGGCTCCTTCTCCAGCGATACTGTTGGTCAGGGTACAAACGCAGGTAAGGAAACGAAGCTCACATCCAACATCGATGGCGTCACGGCATCCTCTACGAATGGCACGTACACAGGTACGAGCGCTGTTACGCCGAAGACAATCTCCAACGGCGTCACCAATGCAGACGGCACAGTACAATCGTCCAGCGTCAACGCCGTAGATGATAACGATTTGGCAACGATTACGAACACCGCAAAAGATGCCAAAGGTACAAACACCAACACGATGACCTCGACGTCTACGACTTCGAACATCACCGATGGTACGAATACCAACAACATCGTTTCCAACACGACCAGCACGAAACAGACCATCGGCTCGACGACGTTCACGAACGACGCAACCGGTTCCTCGACTACAGTGGGCGGCCATACGGCTACGGTTACGGGCAGCGACGTCACGATCAACAGCGGCGAAGCCAACCAGATCAAATTGTCTGAAATGGGCAAACAGAGCGACCTCAGTTCTGAAATCACCAACCGGACTGAATACAAGAACAATCAGACCGTCGTCGGTGCTGTCAACGCAGAATCGGCTATCCGCAGCCAGGAAGTCTCTCGTCTGGACAGCCGCATCGACAAGATTGATGACCACATCAACCGCGTCGGCGCTATGTCGGCTGCTATCGCCAGCTTGAAGTCCATGGGCTATGATCCGGCAGCTCCTACGGAAATCTCCGCAGCCGTCGGCACGTACAAGGGCAATCAGGCTGTCGCTCTCGGCGTATACCACTATGTCAACCAGGATGTCATGCTCAACCTGTCTTATGCACAAAGCGGCAGTGACAACATGGGCGGCATCGGCGCAACCTTCAAGGTAGGCCGCGACAATGCCCGCAACACACTGGAAAAACAGCGGAGTATCTCCAAGAAACGTATCGAAGATGCACAAGCTCGGGCTATTGCAGCACACGAATTGTATCAAAAAGCAGTCCGCGACGCTGAATTAGCTAAACAGGCCGCCAAAGCAGAAAGCGACAGACAAATCGCTCAGGCAGCTCAGGACGAAGCAGGTGCAGTCCAGGAATACAAAGCAGCCAAACAAAAGTACAACCAAAATGTAGCACCTTCTTTCAAACAGTAACGCTTAGACGCAAGTCTATATAGTCTTCACTCCCCAGTGATACAGTCGGGCAGAATTTGGTCAGCCAAGTTCTGCCCCCCTGCATCATGTATTGAATCCTCAGGAGGTTTTATGATGAAACGTATTTTATTGACATGTCTGCTGGCACTGACGCTCTGTGGTGGAGCGCTGGCTGCCGATAACGGCGCTACCCTGTCAAAAGAAGATGGGCAGGCCATGGCTTTTATCCAGGCATTGAACACCACAAACAGTTATAATGCCGCAAAAGGGACTTTCTCCAAAACATTAGCTGACAAGGTCACCCCGGCTGTATATGCCCAGATGCAGAAACAGCTTAAAACCAACTTTGGCACACAAAAAGAAATGAAATTAGCAGTCCTTGAAAAATTTGATCAAGGCGATCGTCTCACGTACATAGCAGCTTATGATACGAACAAAATGGCTCGTGTCATCATCGTGTTCGGAAAAAATGGTGTCGGCGGAATACAGAATTTCACCATTGCACCATTACAGGTAGCCAAAGCACAGCCAGCAAAATAAATCTATTAGAGACGACCTAAGCCTTATACATCCCCCATATTATCTGATAAGGCCAGGTGGTTACAATGCGCATCGTAATATGTGATGATGATTTGCGAGATTTAAATGAGGTCCGCAGCCTCGTATTTAAAATATGCAGAAAATACCGCATCACAGCTGATATCGATAGCTGTTCCACTGGTGAAGCCTGCAAAGCGGCACTGGAAACACAAAAAACAGATATTTTATTGTTAGATGTGTTTTTAGGTGACGATTTGGGAATTGACATTGCCAAATGGCTGCGTACATTCGATAAATCCTGCGCTATCATCTTCATCACGACGAGCCGTGAATTTGCCGTAGAAGGCTTCAGCGTCAATGCTTGCCACTATTTGATCAAGCCGATCACTGAAGTTAATTTATTGCAAGGTTTACAACGGGCATCCAATCAATTTAATCCCCAAGGATATTTTTCGGTAATCCACGATTATAACGAAACTAAAGTAAAATATAACAGTATTTTGTATATTGAGGCCAATAGGAAGCAAGCTATCTTGTATACCAATGACGGGGCCACCATTACTTGTTATTCCAGTCTGGATGCTTTAGAAGAACAATTGTGGAAACACCACATCGTCCGCTGTCACCGCAGCTACATGGTAAATCTAGGCAATACGGCCAGTATCGATAAAAACACCATCCATTTGGTGAATGGAAGAGACATTCCCCTGAGCCGTACCAAAAGCAAAGAATTGAACAGCTTGTACTCAGACTATCTATTCAACACGTTAAGAGAATCGTAGGAGTACACGTAAATAGGAATAAGCGGGCACAGCGGCCTGTCAATTGACAGGCCGCTGTGCCCGTTTTTAGGTGCCACTTTTATGTTTTAAGTGCAATCAATTACCAATTCACACTTTATGGAAATTATCAAATAGAGTATAATATAATAAATTATTGTGCAAAGATGGAGGACCATAATGGCGAATTTAATTGCTGGCATATTATATCCGTATTTATATATATTGCCATTTCTATACCTTCTCTATCACCCGTTCCGCGACAATCTGCGTCTCTCCGTCCGGCCTATCTGCATCGTAGTCGTATTGCTGGCCAGTGCCGGTCTGCCAAACATTATTGCCCATCGAACGAATCAATTTTTTTGGGATAATCTTTATTTGTTGCAGATGGGCTTATACGGCTTGGAATTGTTTTACTTTTTTACAGTAGTACGCTTCAAGATACTATTTAAGCTGTTTTGTATATTGCTTACCATGATTTACTCTCGTTTCACTTATTTGATTGCCCATATATTTTCTACGCTGTTCCCCGATTATCCTCATTTTGTACTTCTGGATTTGGGATGTATCGTCGTACTCTGCCTAACGTTTCCACCTATTTATCAGTGGTTCAACCATCATGAACACCATATGAAGCTTGTCGATTATCCCAAATTATGGCAAGTATCCTGTGTGATCCTAATAGTTTCCTACCTAAACTTTCTGATTCCCCCCATGGCCCTAGCCCGTCCATGGTTCCAAGAATGGCCTCTGTTTACATTATTGCTTTGTATGCCTGCTGTGGGCAGTGTGTGTCTGCTGCTGTATTGCTTCACGTCCATCGAGAACAAAAAAAGGCTGCAGAGCACTTTGTTGACTATGGAAAAGATGCGGCTTGCAGAACGCCAGTATTATCATTTGATTTCTCAGACATTCCAAGCCTCCAAACAGCTCTTGCAAAGCATGTACATCCACAACAATCAGCTCTATCAACATGCCGTCAACCGACAAGGCCGACAAATCGAGGAATATTTGGATAAATTTTCTTTTTTAGAAAATTCGTCCAAACAGATTGTATTCAGCGGCAATAAACTAATTGATGCCCTGTCCAGTTACTGGCTCATCCATGCCCAGATGCGGGGTATCCGTACCGACTACAAGATTCAGGCTTTGGCAACTCATATTGCAGATATGGATTTGACCATTCTACTGGGCAATGCCTTAGAAAACGCCGTAGACGCGGCAACAGAAGCCGATTCTGAAAACCGCTGGCTGAAATTTTCGATTCAATCACGCTATGATAAATTAATCATTACACTCGACAATGGTTTTAACGGACAACTCATCCAACGAGATGGTCAATATTTTTCACATAAACGCAATTTCCTGCGCAAAGGCATCGGCCTGTCCAGTATTGCCAATATCGTCAAAAAATATGCGGGTACAATGAAGATTGAAACAGAAGATAAGACATTCCGCCTATCCATCATCGTCCAGGACAAGGAGGTGGGCTGATATGTACAAAGATATCTCCTGCATCCTGTTCATGGTACTCTATTCGCTGCCGTTCATCTATCTGCGCTACAGGCCATTTCTCCATACGCTGCGCCTCGAAAAGCCCTACATCATCGCGACAATATTGGCCATGCTCGGTATATATATCGGCTGCTATTATTACAACGACCATAATTTAACGGCCCGTATGGGGCTCATATTCAATATATGTACGTTCCTGTACTCGCTGTGTGTCATCCGCGCAACATTATGCAAGCAGCTATTTGTATTTGCCATCGTAGCCTCCTATGAAATGGTCCTCGTATCCATTGCTGTCATCATCGACGATATATTGACTCCGGGAAATTCGGATTACGTCATATCCAATATACTATTGGGCGTAGGATTATTCCTGTCGTATCGTTGGATATGCCATTCCTTTGACAAGCATCTGTCACAGATGCTTGAAAATGAAAAACCGACCATCCTGTGGATTGCGACTTTATCGACACTGATGGGATTTTTCGGTTCGGCCATGCTCAATTACCCCTTTACAAATATCCGCCATATCACATTGCTTGGGTTGAGGAGCATTGTCCTTCTGGTATGCTTCATTTGCATCATACTAACCGTACGATTGTACTATTTGCGACAAAATTTTTATCTCAAAGGAGCCCTGCGGACAGCCGGCTGGATGCATGCTTCAGAAAAGCAAGTCTACGATCTGGTCATGCGGGCATGGGATGAATCACGGCGACAACGCCATGATCTGCGTCACAACTTACTGGCCATCCGCCAACTGCTCGCACGCAATGATTACGACGAAATAGCACGATTATTAGAACCATTACTCAACAATGCTCCACCGGTAATGAAGGAAAATGATTTATTCAGGGACCTGCTTCATTATTGGCATGATCGGGCCACACATTACCATATAAAATGGGATTTATCTGACATTGCCACAGACTTGACAATTAATGACCCAGACATCGTCATTTTTGTCAGTGCGCTCTTAAAAGATGCCGTCACTGCCGCAGAAACAGCTCAGACTCCCTCACCGGAAATCCGGATGTCACTATATTCTGAAAATGGATACATTCCTCTTGCCATTGCATTTTCTTGTAACGAAGCTCTGGCAAAACTATATAGTGATGATGTCATCATTTGGCAGCGCTATACGGCGCGGACCAATATCGACAAATATGCGAAAACGATGCGGTGCCGCTATGAAAGTGGTCTGTTTTATTTTACTATGGTTATAGGTATTACTGTTGAAGACGAACTGTAGGCTGTTGCGTAAGAGGAGTCTGGATATCATGATGGACTGGAAAAAAGATAACTGGAATATGAAAGCGTTCTGTTTCATTTTTATTACCATCATCGCTTTATCGGCAACCCTGTTGGTCGGCTTGGAAAGAAAAGATAAGCTCACCGAGTTGAACGATGTACAAGTCAAAGAACAATGGGCTGTTCAAATGGAATACTCCATCATGGCTGGCCGGATTACATCGCTCGTATCCGATGTTGCCTATTTGCACGATGTATATGAAGAAACATTGGCTGACCCGGACCAGTATGATGCCATTGCCCGCCAATGGATTGTGTTTTCCAATAAGCGGCATATTTACGACCAAATCCGCTTCATTGATGCCAAGGGTGATGAGAAAATCCGCGTCGATTTGCGCCAGGAAGGCGCCATTCAGATACCACGGCAGGAATTACAGAACAAAAAAGACCGCTACTATTTTTATGAAGCAGCTCAGCTGCCAGAGGGGACGCTACACATCTCACCACTGGATTTGAATATCGAACACGACGCCGTCGAGATTCCTTACAAACCGATGATCCGCCTGGGCATGCCATTATACAGCCATGGTAATTTGCTCGGTGTCATCGTCATCAATTATCTGGCCGATGATTTTCTCGACCTATTCCGCCAATATGATCAGACCACACGCGGACATATCATGCTGCTCAACAGCTCTAGTTACTACTTGTCCTCTTATAGGACCGAACTGAATTGGGGCTTCATGTTCCCCGATGAAAAAGATCACCGATTCGACAACTATCATCCCAATGAATGGGAGTCCATCATTCAAAATAATCGGTAAATGATAACGGTCAACGGTCTGTACACGGCAATTCCTGTGGATCTGCATGAGCTATTCCTGCAGAAATCCTTGAGTTTCCTACCTCATACTATTTATTCTACGGATATGTGGTATATCGTGTCTTGGGTTCCCAAAGACTCTGATAATGATTTTCTATATTATGATGACTATGGTCAACTGTTCCTGCAAGTCTGTTCTACACTCGTGTTCCTCGTCATGATATTGTTGGCTTTAATCTTAGCTGCCATCGGATCCCAAGTTATCCGCAATTATCGGAAGGTCCATTATCAGGCAGAGTATGATCCGCTGACCCATGCCTACAGCCGTCTAGCCGGTATGACCAAGCTTCAGTCTTTGTACAACGACGCAAAAAGGATTCCCGATCTCATCTATTCTGTCTGCTTTATCGATGTGAACGGCTTGAAAGAGATAAACGACACACTGGGCCATAAACACGGCGATGATTTGATCCGAACGGCTATCGAAAGCATCCGCAAAGAAATCCGGCAATATGATTATGTCATCCGCGTCGGCGGTGATGAATTCATCATCGTCCTTCCCAATGCCGATACATCCCAGACGAAACTGGCCTGGGATAGAATCCGAAATCGGATTGCAGTCATTAACGCAACAGAACAAAGGCCTTATTTCATCAGCCTGAGCCATGGCATAGTGGATAACCATACCGATACCGGTCTGACGCTGGAAGAAATGATCGGCCTGGCCGATCAGCGCATGTACGAAGAAAAACAAGTGATAAAACAAAACTTTTCCAGCCTGCGTAATTAAATTAAAAGAGGATCTCCGTCTGATAGACGAGGATCCTCTTTTGAGTATATCATGATAGTAAGTCGAACTCCAAACAAACCGCTGCCTGCTGACCGGACAGGTTCTAGTACAGCCTAGGGTTTCGCATAAATGGTCTTGCTGCTGGCATAGGGAAGCGCTTCCAGTTTATTGGATAGTGTCGTAATGACATCCTGCGGTGCATCGATGACGATACTGATCAAAGATACCTGACGCTGATGATAAGGGATTCCCATTCTGCCAATGATGTAATCACCGTATTCATGCAAGATTTCGTTCAATTTGTCTACATTTTCCCGGCTGTTCACGATGATACCAATTAAAGCGACTTTGGTTTCCATAAAAATATCCTCCTTTTTCTAAAACCCATCCGGTACAAAAAAAGCACATAGATAAAAATCTATGTGCTTTATTCTCACGCAGGACAAACCTTTGTGGTATAGCACGGACTGGAATCATTCCGGTTGACCGTCAGACATCTCTTTTGGTGTACCTGTTATATATAGTATACCACGATTGAACTGGTGAATCAAAATATATTTTTGTCACGGCTGCCGCTTTGCTTCTTCTTCCAACAGACGGCGCGCTTCTGCCGGCGAATGGTCTTTGATGATACGGCTCACTGTATCGTAGCCCAGGCGGGCTACGTAATCCGTACCGAATGCTGCCGAGGCCGTCAGATGCTGCCGGCATTGTTCTTCATCGGCACACAGCGTCTGGATGCAGCGCGTCCGGAACAGATTGACCGCCTTGGTCAAAAGCTGCAGGCTTTCCAGGAGGGAATCAGCAATGATGGGGAAAAAGGCGTTCAGTTCAAAATCGCCATGCGCCGCTGCCATGGTAATGGCCGAGTCGTTGGCAATGACGCGGATGGCACACTGCATGGTCATTTCCGGCAAGACTGGATTAATCTTTCCTGGCATAATCGTACTGCCTTGCTGCAATTCCTGCAGATGAATTTCTCCCAAGCCGCCATGAGGTCCGGAGTTCATGAGGCGCAGGTCATTGGCTATTTTCATCAGATTGACCGCCAAGGCCTTGAGCAAGCCCGACACTTCGACAAAGACGTCGTTGTTCTGGGTGATGTCCATGGGATACTCCGCCACGGCCAGGCCCATATCAGTGATGCGGCGCAGCTCTTCGATGACGTGGAAACGATATTGCCGGGATGCATTATTCGCCGCGCCGACAGCCGTCCCGCCCAGATTGACCTGCCGGAGCCGTTCTTCCACTTTATACAGGCGCCAGCGATCGCGGGATATGGCTTGGGCATAGGCACCGAATTCTTCGCCCAGCGTAATGGGAACAGCGTCCATCATTTCCGTGCGGCCCAGCTTACGGATACGGTCGAACTCATTTTCCTTTTCTTGCAAAGCCGTCTGCAAGGCCGCACATTCATCGCTCAAAGTACGCAGCCGGCCTATGGCAGCGATGCGCAGTGCCGTAGGGTAGACATCATTCGTCGACTGGCCGCGGTTCACGTCATCCAAGGGATGGATGATATCGTAAGCGCCACAGGGCCGGCCCAACTCCTGCAGGGCCAGATTGGCAATGACTTCGTTGACGTTCATGTTCGTCGACGTACCGGCGCCGCCCTGGAGCGCCTCCGTAATAAAGGCCTGGTCGCACTGTCCCGCCAAGACCTTGTCGCAGGCAGCGATGATAGCTTCATAAATGCCGTCTTCCCGCACGTGCAGGTCTCGGTAGGTAATAGCTGCGGCTTTTTTGACCAACACCATGGCATGGATCAGGCCCATATTCGTTTTCTTGTGCTGCAAGTCAAAATTTTCTGCCGCCCGCAGCGTATTGATACCGTACAAAGCATCGTCCGGCAGACATTTTTCTCCAAGCACATCCGTTTCTACGCGCATGTATGGCTCACCTCTTTTACAGCGTTTCCGCCAAATAAGGGAATATGCCCAGACTGCGTTTCAAGATGCCCTGCATATAGGCAATCGTAATCCCATAGTTCGTAATGGGGATATGCTGATCGCGGGCACATTTCATGCGATAGCGCACTTCCCGTTCGTTGAGCATGCAGCCGCCGCAATGGATGATCATGGCATAGGGTGACAGGTCATCAGGAAATTCCGTACCGCTTACGGTCTTGATGACGATATCCTTACCTGTATAGTTGCGCAGCCAGCGAGGAATCTTGACCGTACCGATATCATCGCACTGGCGGTGATGCGTACAGCCTTCGGCGATGAGTACCGTATCGCCGTCCTGCAAATGTTCTACGGCAGCCACGCCATGGACGGCATCGTCGAGAAGTCCCTTGTGCCGGGCCATGAGGATGGAGAAAGACGTCAAAGGGATATCCGGCGGTGTATCGGCAGATACCTTGGCAAAAACCTGACTGTCGGTAATGACCAGGGCCGGTTTCTTGCCGAGTTGCAGCATCGTATCGCGCAGCTCGTATTCCTTGACGACGATAGCGGCAGCATCAGCTTCGAGGATATCGCGGATAGTCTGCTGCTGCGGCAGGATGAGGCGACCCTTCGGCGCAGCCTTATCGATGGGTACGACGAGGATGACAAAATCAGCCGGATGGATAAGGTCGCCTACGAGGCCCAATTTCCCTTCCTCGGTCGGACGGAGCTTGCCAATCCGCTCTTTCAGCTCGAATATACCGTCGCGGTCCAAGGCACTGATGTATATTTCATCGGCTCCGGCCTGGGGATGGCTGCCTATGAGATCGCTTTTGTTCAATGCCACGATATAGGGAATTTCCTTTTCCTTGATGAGCCGCAGGATATCCTTGTCGCTCTGGCACCAGCCTTCAGCGGCATCGACGACGAGGATAGCAATATCCGTCTTGTTCAATACCTGCCGCGTCTTGCGGATACGCAATTCTCCCAGCGCACCGACATCGTCAAACCCCGGCGTGTCGATGATCATGACCGGTCCCAGCGGCAGCAGTTCCATGGCTTTGTACACCGGGTCTGTCGTCGTACCCTTCGTTTCCGATACGATGGCCAGGTCCTGGCCGGTAACAGCGTTGACGACGCTGGATTTGCCGGCATTGCGGCGGCCAAAAAAGCCGATATGTATTCGTTCGCCTGACGGCGTATCATTTAATCCCATGGTTCAATGCTCCTTTCAAAAAAGCAGAAAATCCATCGATCAGATTGGGAATATCCTTTTCATAACAGCGGCCGGAAAAGCCTTCATGGGGCAAGGGAATAAACGTCTTATCGGCCGGGACGATGGGCTTATACAGCGGATCGGCTATGACGACAGATGCTTCCTGTAAATAGGGGATGATATCCGTTTCGTCCTCGGCCAAGGCGTCTGCCGCTGTCAGCACAGCTGCTTCCGTATCGACAGGACAGATAATACGTGCTGGTCGGCCTATATCTGTCGTAATGGCTGCTGCCAGTGATTTACTGTACACGCTTTCGCCGACGATAGTGATATCGGGACCTGCTGCGATTTCCTTGTCTTGATAAACTATCTGGTCCGTACCCGTACGGAGGGCCTGCTGGAGATCGGCAATAACGCGCTGCTGCAAAGCCGGACCGATAGGTACCCCTACGACAAAGGGCGTGCCGAAACGGCGTTTGAGTTCCCGTGCCGTCGCCAAACCGCTGTAGGATACGACGAGATTGACTTTAGCTTCAGCAGCCCGGGCAATGTCGTCGAGGGTACAGTTCATGCTCCACGTACTGACTACGCGAAAATCCTGTGTCTCCAACAATCTGATCATAGAGGCATCGCTGCCATTCATGGAAAAATCGAGCGGCGTCAGCCCCAGGATATTGACTGGAACCGGACCGCCCTCAGAAGAAGCAGCAGCCGGTTCCCGCACGATGCGCCGGGCCAATGCTTCAAAAGCCATAGAAGCGCCGGCTACGTAAGAATTCATGCTGTTCGTAGAAAAGCCGAATGTGGGAATACCTGTTTCCTGCTCGATGACCGACGCTACGGCATCGAAATCGAAGCCGGTCATCATGGGAATAGGCGTTCCAGCAATGGCAATGAACCGGGGTGACAAATCCCGGGCCGCCGCCGTAATGTCGCAGATCAGCTTTTCGTCGTTTCCCATAACCGCATCGATTTCCGTAAGGCCGGAAATATATATCATACTGTCCATATTGTACCAGCGCGGTTCATCGTGCGTCGTATAGGTAGAATTACAGCCAGACGGATCATGCATGACGACCATGCCACCCAGTTCAAACAGAGCTGAGCTCACACCGAAGGCATCGGCAGAATATGTTGAAATAATACTGGCAACTTGTTTCATAGGCAGCTTTCGCACCCCCATCCCTTCATCTGGATCAGCCGTTCCGCATCCTTCTCATGGAGAAAAGCTTCTTCCATGAGAGCGGCAATACTGCAAATACCATGGAAGCCGTAGTAACCGCCGCTTTCCACGAAATTGACGAAATAATCCGTCCCCGTGAAATAGGCTGCTTTCTGGCCGATGGCCAGCGTCTTTCCCTCGGTCGTCCGGCCGACGAAACGCATTTTGGCATGGACCGTAGCAAACACATCCATATCAGGACGATGCTGCTGCAGGTATTCAAAATCGCCCTTATCTTCACCGCTGATGGAATCGACGTATATGCGGGTCACGTTGAACCCGGAATCGACTAACAGTCGGGCCAGGCTGAACGGTCGGAACGTAGCCGTATAATCGATGGCAATAGGCGCATCGCCGATGACGGCTTTGGCTGCTGCCAGCGCTTCCCGGCAGCGACTGATTTCTTCTGCATAATCGCTGTGGTCTATACCCAGATAATCGGCCAAACGGTTCAAATTTGCCGTAATTTCGTCGTAATTATAGCTGATAGGCAAATGCATATGTTCCTGCCCCAGGCGGCGTTTCAATACGTCACAGGCAGCGATAGCCGCCGGATTATACGTAATATTCAGCGCGGCCGCAGCCATCTGCTGATATTCTTCATAAGTCTTGCACCACGTGATGTCACGCAGCGTGTAGCCGGCCTGACGAATCATCCGGACCAGTTCGCTGTCCTCTTCCGTAGCCAAGTCGTTGCCGATGATGTTGATGGCTCGCGGATCGATGGGACGCGGTTCCAAAAAGCTGTAGAGCTGGCGCCGCGTGAGCTGATCCGGCGTAAGACCGCTCTTGCGCATGATGGGATTCATGAAGCATTCACTGAAGCCTGTATCAGGAAACCGTTCGCGAAGCTTCTTATAGGCCAGCGGCAAGTCACAGCCCATGAAATGATGGATGCAGCTCGTATAAATCATGACTGCCGGCGGTTTTTTCGGCAACCGTGCCAATACGTCAGCCACACCATCGACGATGAGATCTTCCATATCGCCGTCTATCAGGTTGTGTTCACGAATAGCGATAGTGGAAAAACGATCGGTGGCATTCATTTCTGCCGCTGTAAGGATGACGCCGCGCAGGCAGCCCGCAGCACAGACGTATATCTGATGGCCTCCTGGCAGCAACATCGCCGTATGGACGATATTCCAGCTGCCCCGGGCCGGCGATGAATATTCTAATCCCGATGCAAAAGGACTCGGGAATGATGCATCCCGCAGTTTGACCTGGGCACCCTGCGTATCTTCCCGGCCATTGACTCGTTTCAGCATAGGCCTTACCTCCCCTTTTGTGCAGCGGCATAGACGGCGTCGGCCAGTTTCCGATATTCGCCGGCCATAGCGCTTTGCGGGAACGCTTCGATGACGGTCTTGCCCAGTTCTTCCGATTCCTGGACCGTATCGCTGCGGCTCAGCGTACCGATGATCGTCGTTTCGATATCTTCAGCCAATTCCTGCACTTTTTCATCTTCCCGCTTGACGTTGCGGCGATTCAGGATGAGGCCGCCTAATTCAGCATAGCCGCGGCTGCGGAATGTATGGACTGCTGTGGCGATATTGGCAGCTGCATGGATAGCCATATTTTCACCGGACGTAATGATGAACACTTTATCGGCATAGCCGCCGCGCATAGGCATGGAAAAACCGCCGCAGACGACATCACCCAGGACGTCATAAATGACGAAGTCCGGCTGATATACCTCATAGGCACCTTTTTCCTTCAGTTTTTCCAAAGCCGCGATGATGCCGCGGCCGGCACAGCCCAATCCAGGCGTCGGTCCGCCCGCTTCGACGCAGACGACACCCTTATAGCCGATGGCCACCATGTCTTCCAGTGTAAATTCCTTGTTAGACCGTACTAAATCCAATACGGTCTGTAAATCATCCCGACCGTGCAGACTCGACGTGGAATCTGCCTTGGGATCACAGCCGATCTGCATAACCTTGAAACCCTTGTCAGCCAGTGCGGCCGATATATTGGAAACGGTAGTGGATTTGCCGATTCCTCCCTTACCGTATACTGCAATTTTAATCATTTTGATAATCTCCTCTGCCTACTTCGATTTCATAGCCGATGTCCTTCATCTGTTCAGTGAGCTTGCGGATACCTGCACGGGCATCGTCCTCAGTCCCGACTTTGTGATCGTAAAGCATGTATTTTTTTCGCACCGACAGTGGCGACAAATTGGGCATGATGACGTTACAGCCGGCCAGGACGCCAAGCTTGCGACCATCTCCTTGCACCGTTCCCAAGGCCGTCGTACTTGGCAGCAGCACTTCCGGCTGCATGATGCGGCACAGACTCAGAATGAATAAAGTCAGATTCGTATCGCCGGCGGGAAAATCACGGAATGGCGTATCACCATGAGGAATGAACGGGCCGATGCCGATCATATGAGGATGGAAATCGTGAATGAACATCATGTCTTCCACGAGATATTCCGGCTTCTGATAAGGCGACCCGATCATCATGCCGCAGCCGACTTGATAGCCGATATCCTTGAGTTCCCGCAGGCAGTTCATGCGATGCTTCCACGATAATTCCGGCGGATGGAGCCTGCCGTAATGTTCCTCATCGGCCGTTTCATGGCGCAGCAGGAAGCGGTCGGCGCCGGCATCATAGAACTGTTGATAAGACGCGCGTTCTCGTTCGCCTATGGACAAGGTAATGGCACAGTCCGGATAGGCCTTGCGGATGGACGCTACGATATGGGCCATGCGGTCATCTGTAAACCACATATCCTCGCCGCCCTGCAGGACGAACGTGCGGTAACCCAAATCATAGCCTTCAGCGCAGCATTCCAGTATGTCTTCTTCCGTCAAGCGGTAGCGGCCGACGCAGTTGTTGGACCGGCGTATACCGCAATAGATGCAGTCATTACGGCAAATATTGGTAAATTCAATGATGCCGCGGAAAAATATTTTCCTGCCGAACCGCTCCACGGCAATAGCGCTGGCCAGATTTGCCGCATACTGTCTGTCTTCATCAGTAAAACTGCAGATGAGCTGCAGCCATTGTTCTTTTGACAACGTTTTTTCGGCGTTCAGTATATCGATTAGCTCTTTATTTTGCAATAGTTCGAACCTCCTGTCTCCCATCAGTACAGCTTAGCAGATACGCGGCAGCAGTTCCCCGCCCGGCGGCGGCAGCAACGTTTCAGCGCCGATTTCCGTCTTGACGACGACGCGGCCCGGCATATCATCGGTCACTTCACCGATGATGGCAGCCCGCTGTGAATATTTGCCCTGACGCAGCGTTTCTACGATGGCCGGAGCGACTTCCTTCGGCGCAAAGACGACGAGGCGTCCTTCACAAGCCAAATAAAGCGGTTCCAGGCCAAGCATGCCGCAGACACCGCGCACGGCATCATCGACGGGAATAGCACTCGAATCGAGGCGGATACCTACATGGCTCTGGTCGGCGATTTCATACAATACAGTGCCGACACCGCCGCGCGTGGCATCGCGGACGACATGGATATTTTTCGTCGTCTGGAACATGGATTGTACAGTCCCCCACAAGGGAGCACAATCGCTCGTCACATCAGCGTTGATGCCGTAACTATCGCGAGCCAGGAGAATCGTGCAGCCATGGCGACCTACGTCGCCGGTGACGATGACTGCATCGCCGGGACGGGCGTTGGCACCAGATGTACCGACACCATCCATGATGCGGCCGATACCGGTCGTCGTGATGAACAGGTTATCTACCTGTCCTTTGCCAGCTACTTTCGTATCGCCGGCGACAATCCGTACACCTGCTTCAGCAGCAGTCTTTTCCATAGCCGCTGCATAAGCTTCCAGTTTTTCCATGGGGAATCCTTCTTCGATGACGAACGCACAGGACAAGTACAGTGGCTGTGCACCCATGCAGGACAAATCATTGACTGTACCGCAGATGCTCAATTTTCCGATATTGCCGCCGGGGAATTCTGGCGGTGATACGATGAAGCCATCTGTCGTAAAAGCCAGTTTTTCACTGGCAAATTGCAGAACTGCCGCATCGTCAGCGGTAAATTCAGGATTAGAAAAATGCGCCTTGAACACGCGGTCAATCAGTTCTGCTGTCTGTTTTCCTCCGGCTCCGTGAGCCAGTGTCACTACTTTATCCATAATTATTTGCCTCCATATTGGTAATATGCTGAGCAGGCACCTTCATGCGAAACCATACAAGCACCTACGGGATGTTCGGGTGTACAAACCTTGCCGAATACTTTGCAATCGGACGGCCGGCATTTGCCCTGCAGTACGTCGCCGCAGCGGCAGGCCGGATTGCTTTTGCCGGTTATCTTCGGCAGGGAGAATTTCAATCGTGCGTCATAATCGGCATAGGCCGGACGCAGCTTCATACCGGAACTGGGGATGACTCCCAGGCCGCGCCATTCGGAATCACACGGCTCCATGACCTTATCCATGAGAGCCTGCGCTGCTTTGCTGCCGTCATGCGTGACCACGCGGGGGTAGCAATTCTGGAAGAACGGTTTTCCTTCACCCAATTTAGTCAGGATGACTGCCAGAGCCGTCAATATTTCACTGGCCGTAAAACCGGTGATGACGCCGGAAATGCCTTCAGCCACGAGGTCTTCACAAGTAGCCGTACCGGTAATGGCATTGACATGACCGGGATAGAGGAAGGCATCGGCACTGCCCTTCAGTGCCAGATAAGCATTGGGCATGGTCTTGTTAGCTGTAAGAATGGAAAAATTCTTCAAGCCGGCAGCGGCTGCCTTTTTTACTGCCAAGCAGCTGGCCGGCGTCGTCGTTTCGAACCCGACGGCCAGGAATACGACCTGTTCTTCCGGATGAGCTGCCGCATAATCATAAGCATCGATAGGCGAATATACGATTTGGACCTTACCGCCCTGCCCGCGGGCACCAGCCAAGCTCATCTGTGTGCCGGGAACGCGGACGAGATCGCCAAAGGTACAAATGGTTGCATGATGTTCCAAAGCCAGCATGATGGCTTCGTCAATGAAACCTACAGGAGTGACGCAAACGGGACAGCCCGGCCCGGAAATGAGCTGAATCGAATCGGGCAGGATATTGCGGATGCCCAGTTTAAAAATTTCATGCGTATGCGTGCCGCAGACTTCCATGATGCGGATACGCGGCCCTGCATAGGACTCAATGATTTCTCTTGCTGTTTTCTTCGTCTGTTCTACCATCACAAGGCCTCCATGATTTTATCGGTTTCACTCGTATCTTCATCGGTTATCTTAGCGATGGCGATGCCTGCATGGACCATGACATAATCGCCAGGATCGAGGTCATCGAGCAATTCTGCCGATACTTCCCGCGTAGCGCCGGATGCGTCTACCAAAGCCATACCATCTTTTATTTTAACTACTCTTGCCGGTAATCCTACACACATGATTATCCTCACCTTTCTGCCGCTGTTGCGGCACGTCGATTATTATTTATGATTTGTAGTATTTTCAGTTTCTACTTATGAATTCTTTCCATAGCCACGACGGCTTGTCCCAGAGCGATACCACCATCGTTCGGCGGCAGCAGGCTGTGCTTGAGTACTGTAAAACCAGCCTTTTGCAACATACCGTCACAGAGTTTGAGCAGCAAATGGTTCTGGAATACGCCGCCACTCAAAGCAACCGTATTGAGCTGCGTCTGTCGGCGCACCTCTTCAGAAGCAGCGACAATCATCTCTGCCAAGGATTGATGGAACCCGTAAGCCAGGCGACGTACATCTGCCCCGGCCAGCTTGGCCTCCACTATATCACGGACCAGGTAATCAGTCTTCAGTTGGAACATCCCCTTTTCCATAGACGTCAGGCCGTAAGCAGGGAAGACGGGGTTGTCAGGAATACCTTGGTCTGCTTCATAGGCTTCAGCAGCAAATTCCAGTGCCATAGAAGCGTCTCCTTCAAACGTAGAAGCGCGGCAAATGCCTAATATAGCGCTGACTGCGTCAAACAATCGTCCGGCACTTGTCGATGTGACGCTGTTCAAATGGCGGTTCGCCAGGAACAACTGGGCACAGAGGTTTTCTGCATCACAAAGCTGGAATTTCTCTACCACTTCTTCCAGCCGCTCCGTGTCGCCATACAACGCATGGAGCATCGACACGGCTATCCGCCAGCCTTCACGGGCGGATGCATCGCCACCGATTTGCTGGAACGGTTTGATACTGCCTAAGCGGGTGAAATCGTCATACGAGGCAATGAGGATTTCGCCGCCCCAAATCGTACCGTCAGAGCCATAGCCGGTGCCATCAAAGGAAATACCGATGACGGGCTTATCATAGTCGTTTTCCGCCATGCATGACACGATGTGCGCATAGTGGTGCTGCACGGGAACGACTGGCAGCCCCAGCTCTTCGGCGACGTAGGTCGTGTTGTAGCGGGGATGGAGGTCACAGGCTACGACGGTCGGCGTCGTTTCCAGCAGCGTTTCCATACGGACGATGGACTCCTTCAAGGCTTTGACAGTGCGTACATCAGCCATATCGCCGATGTACGGTGACTGATAAAATAAATTATTGCGGCCGATACAAAACGTATTTTTCAATTCCCCACCGATTCCCAGGACTTGTCCCGTATATTCACGGGACAGCATGAACGGCAACGGGGCATAGCCACGGGAGCGGCGGATCATATAAGGTTTTTCATTATAAAAGTCCATGACCGAGTCATCAGCCCGCAAGCGAATCTTGCGGTCGTGGGATAAAATAGCATCACACATACGGGACAGTTCCCTGACAGCATCATCATCATTGCGGCAAATAGGCGCCCCCGATTCATTGGCACTAGTCATGATGAGGCAATCCGGTACATGGATGTCATCATCATAGGTGAACAGCAACAGTTGAAGCGGCGCATAGGGCAGCATGACACCGATTTTGGGATTGCCCGGCGCCACGAGCGGTGACAGGCTGCCTGCTGTTTTCCGTTTCAAGAGGATGATGGGCTTTTGGTGACCGTCCAACACTTCCTGCTGATGGGGATAGATTTCACATTCCCGCTGCGCCGTAGCCAAGTCCTTCATCATGACTGCAAAGGGCTTGACCGGACGGGCTTTCAGCTTACGCAGCCGTTTTACAGCAACATCGTCTGTGGCATCACAGCATAAATGGAAACCACCGATGCCTTTGACCGCCACGATGCCGCCGCTACTGATGATCTGCCGCGCATAGGTGATGGCCGCCGGACCGCGTTCTTCCCGGCCGATGATATATACCTGGGGACCGCAGTCGTTGCAGCACACAGGCTGTGCATCGTAACGGCGTGTTTCGGCGTGAGTATATTCGTAATGGCACTGGTCACACATGGGAAACTCACCCATACTCGTCCGTTCCCGGTCATAGGGCATGGAGTCGAGGATGGTAAGCCTGGGCCCGCAGGCCGTGCAGTTGATGAACGGATGGAGATAGCGTCGATTCGTCTTATCAAACAGCTCTTCCTTGCATTTATCACAAATGGCGATATCCGGCGAAACGAATATATCGCCTCGTTCCTTGGCGCTTTCAATGATATCGAATGCCTCGTACGGCGGGCACGCCCGTACTTCTGTATTGATTTTCAATATGGCTGACCGTTCCGGCGCCCGATGTTCCAAGTCATAGCGGAAGGCCTTCGTGTCTGCCACATTCCCTTGGACGATGATTTCCACGTAAGGACCTTTATTGCAAACGCTGCCCTTGATCCGATGGGCATCTGCGATGCGGCTGACAAAGGGCCGAAAGCCGACTCCCTGAACGATACCGAACACGCGTATTACCTGAGTTTTGACTGGTGTCATGCGATCACATCCTTCCAGAAACGGCAAAGTGCGGTACGTCGATGTAAGTCCCTTCATAGAATGGCAATGCTTTCTTAAATGATCCGTCGCCAAGGATCATATCAAATTCTCCCTGCCGGACGAGCTGGACCAAATCATCTTCTTCAGCCAAAGCTATGTCCTGTTCTTCTTTGAGTTCATCTTTTAGCTGGAACCACGTAGCTACGGTCACATCGGCAGCGCCGTGCTGGCGTAAAGCAGTCCGCAGGGAATTGGCCAATACCTGTTGGTGGATAACGAGGATATTTTTACTTTGTGCCTCGGCACAAGCGGCCTGCCACGGCGCCGCAGCCAAGGGATAGCGTACTTCATAAGGCGTGCCGAAGCGTTCCTGCAGGAACTGCGCTGACCGTAAGCCGGCGGGGGCTACGACAAGGTTCTTTGCCGCCCGTCCAGCCAGACGAATATCGTCCAGAGTCGCCCCCATGCCGTAACAGATGACTTTGTCCCAACCTTCTTGGGTAAGCTGCTGCTGCAGCTGCTGCCCGGCATCGAGACCATTCATATCCAGAGGCGTCGCGCCGATGACGGCCAACATTCCTTCATCTACGACATCCACTGGGGCAGCAAACGTTTCAAACAACGCCAGCCAAGCCTTTTCAGAGCCGTTATCATATAACTGCATGCCCGTCGTATCGATCGTCACGATAGGCAAATCTAACTTCTTCTCGGCCATGCGCTGCAGTGCTTTATAGTCCGTGCCGATGACCGAGGGCACAGGCGTGCCGATGATGGCAGCAAAAGAGGCGTCGATTTGCTTTGCAGCATGGCAAAGTTTCTCAATGAGTTTATCATCACGCCCCAATATGGCATCCATATCGCGCAGGCCGGCGCTGAAAATAGCGCTCCTGCGAGTGAACCAACGCGGTTCGTCAAAGCCGCACACGTTGCCGGCACAGCCGCCAGCATCACAAATGACGATGATGCCGCCCAGCTCGTAGAGCACTGCCGCTGCACCGGATTGATCCGGCGCAAAGGGAGATATATATTTCCATAATCCTTTCATGATGTCCCTACCTCCTATGACAACGCTTCAGAAAGCTGGCGGAATAAATGAGTTACACCGGCATAGCCGAAGGGCTGCCGTTCTTCGTTCCAGGGCACATTGACACTGCCTGGATGGTAATAGGCCGCATCTTTGCCGATGGTCACGTCAACGTCCTGATTGCTGCAATTGTAATACAGCATAGTCGGCGAAAGATTCGTATAGACCTGCGTGTCCGGGCTGATAGCTGCGAGTTGCCGCAAGTAGACAAAATCCTCGGCAGCCAGATTACCATACACCTCAGCCACCTTCAGTCCGTACCGCGCCAAGGCCAGCGACAATTCGAAGGCGTTGGCATTCATCATTTCACCGATGGCAACTACCGTATCTTTATGGGCTGACAAGAATTGCTGCACAGCCTGTTCCGCTTCAGCCCGATAGGCTGTATCGTCTATGGATGTCCCCAAGGCCTTGGCAAATATATGGTACTGCCGGCCGATCTTATCAATTTGGTAAAGCCGCGTCAATTCGGCACTGGGTATATGGAGCCGTTCCTGCAGTTCCTGAGCAGCCAGCCGTGATTCCGGATTGAGTATGAGGTTGAAATTGGCCTGAGCCATATCTTTATAGTCCTGGAACGTACGGCAGCGAGAAATTTCGTTGATGTTCTTTAGCCCCATCTGGTGCAGCAAATCGTAAAGCTCGCAGTCGTCTATGAGCGGTGCAAAATGCCCCATCAGATTGACCGTATCTAAATGCTTTTCTGCCGGCTCCAACAGGGAATAGATAGCCTGTCGCACAGCCACCATAGGCGGCTTGCGGCCCTCCCTGGTCAGAGCGTACATATAGCAGGGCCGGACGGGAATGCCTACTTTCTTTTCAGCCTTGCGGCAGACCCGTTCCATATCGGTCCCAAGGAGGGCATCGACACAGGTCATACAAATCATGACGACTGACGGCATGGTCGGCAGGGCTTGGCATATTTCCTGAACAGCCTGTGGGATGCTGGTCAGATGACGTCCGGTAACGATATCGGTCTCGTCCATGACATAGAAGAAAAACCTGTCGCTGTAGCCGCCGGTCTCACTCAAAATGGTCGTATTGCGGCCGCAGCACCCCGGGCCTACAAGCAGCATGACCGAACCGGGAATGGCTAGTCCCGCCCGCTTGACGCCGAATCCTTGGGCACCTGGGGAATTAAAGGCTAATGTCGCCGGAGAGCTGTAAATCAAATGGGTGGCGGAAATCAATTCGTCGGGAATATGATCCCGTCCGGCCTCCACGAGTTCTTTTACGGTGATATAATACGGTTCCTGTCTCATGTTAGTTCCTCGTCCTTTTCGTCGTCTTGAAGCAGCAGCCGGGCCAGTTCTAAAAAGCGCTGGCTGATTGGCAGTGTAGGATCCCCTTCGATTACAGTCTTGCCCATTTCCTCGAAGCGGGTAATATCATTGTTGCGGGGAATTTCGCCGACGATAGGCAAACCAACTTTATCGGCAAAAGCCTGTACCTTGGCATTTTCGTCTATGACATTGCGGTGATTCAGGATGATGCCCCGCACTTTGGCATAGCTGCGATCAGCAAAATTCTGTACGGCCGTATTGATGTTATTCGCCGCATACAAGGCCATCTTTTCCCCGGACGTGACGATGAGTACCTGGCGGGCAAAGCCTTCACGGATAGGGGCGGCAAAACCGCCGCAGACAACATCGCCCAGGACATCGTACAAGACCACATCAGGTTTATGTTGTTCAAAAAGCCCCAAATCTTCCAGCAAGTTGAACGTGGCGATGATACCTCGGCCAGCACAGCCCAGGCCCGGCGTAGGTCCGCCTGTTTCGATGCACAGGACACCACCGAAGCCGACACGAGAAATCTGTTCTATCGTTTCCGGATCTTCGTCATGTTCACGCATATAATTCATGACCGGCTCGACAGGGTTGCCACCGAGCAGGTTAAACGTCGAATCGGCTTTGGGGTCACAGCCGATTTGTATCACTTTTTTTCCAAGGGCGGCAAAAGCCGCTGCCAAATTACTTGTAATCGTCGACTTACCAATACCGCCTTTCCCATAAATCGCTAGTTTTAACATATGTAACCTCCTATCAGGAAATGACTGTCCTTTCAATCGGGCAGCTTGGCATATACCGTTTTAGTACTCACGTGAGGCAGCATGCCCAATTTGCCAGATAAGGCGCTGATGACCGTCTGAGGCGCATCCATGACCACACTAATGACCGACACCTGCCGCTGGCTATAGGGGATACCCATCCGACCAATGACATACTCACCATATTCATGCAGTAGATCATTGAGCTTCGTCACAGAATCCCGACTGCTGACGATGATACCGATTAAAGCCACTCTCGTTTCCATATATATCCTCCTCCGGTTCCATTTATTATGCTTATTTTCCCACCGAAAAGACAAAAAACCCCGTGCAAAAGCACAGGGCCTACAATACGCTTATGCTCTCGCCTTCTCACGCAGGATTTACCTTTGTAGCATCAGTACGATGAATTGTAAATATTAACCACTGGTTCATTGTCAGAAAACTCTTTCAATTTACCTATTTAAATTATAGCATGACAAAATAACAAATACAATATCTCATTTAGGAATAATTATGTGAAACTATATTACAAGCACCCTGCCTATTTGCTAAAAAATACTTCTTACAGCAAAAAAAACAGGCCCGGAAAAGGGCCTGTCAACATTACTTAGAATGCGATATAACACTCACACCCGCTGCTTTCCTATAAAAGGTACCGATGAGCATAAATACGGCAAATATAATCAAATAACCTGGAATCGATTTATTGTGGGCGTATATAGCCGCGATGACCATGAATACGCAGCAAATGATTGCCAAAGTCGGCATGATATAGCGTTTGAATGTGCCTAAATCCGTGCTTTTCTTCATCATGCGGAAGAAGATAGGAATATACATGGCATATACCGTGACGATGGGAAGTTCGCTGCTATCAAAGCTAAACCAGCCGAACCACGGTTCCTTGACCAAATTGGCACCAAAGAAATACACCAGCCACAGGCCAGCAAACAACAAGCCCATGATAGAAGCATTGACCGGCATATTGGTTGCCTTATCGATGACCCTGAACGTATTGGCATTCGGACCGGTCCCACGAGCAGCCAACGCATAGAATCCGCGGACACAGCCCATCATGAGGCCGTTCAGCGTACCCAGGCAGGAGATGACGACAAAGACGAACAATACCGTACCGGCAACATTAGAAAATACGGCCATGAAAGCAAGCTTGGCACCTTGTTCGCCGCCCTTCATCATGACAGAGTTTTCGACAGCGCCAGCCAAACCAATGTAATACAAGACATAAATAAGAACGATGAACAGCGTCCCGAACACGAGTGCCTTAGGAAGATTTTCCTTGGCATTCTTCAATTCGGCATTGATGCTGCAGGCAATAATCCAGCCTTCATAGGCAAAAGCCGTGGCGACAACAGCAGTAAACAGGGGGTACTGGCTGACCGCGCCGCCTACATCTGCCGACACTTCCGTGAAATTCTGGACCAGGATACCGTTGCTCAGCCCGGCAATCGTACCGGCGATAGCCATGATAATCAGCGGTATGAGCTTGATAACCGTCGTCGTTACCTGGAATTTACCAGCCAACATAGGCGACAGGGTATTCATGCAATAGGCCAAAATCAGGAACAAAGCAGATATGGCCATGGCTTCCCCGCCGACGATACTCCAATTCATCAACACACATAAATAGCGGGCCGAAACCCAAGCCAGGACAGAAGTCAATGTGGGATAATAAATCGTGGCAAAAAACCAACCAATATAATAACTGTATCCTTCCCCCATCGTAACTTCAGCATAATCGACAACACCATTGACTTTTTCATAGCGCGTCGCCATGATGGAAAACACATAGGCACATATGACCATGATAGCGCCGCCGATGATCCAGGCCAAAATGCCCTTGGGCAAATCTCCGTTAGTGGTATTCAATATCTTTTCCGCTTTGAAGAATACGCCGCTGCCGATAACGATACCGATAACCATGGCAATTGCCGTTGGTAACCCATACTTTCTTTGCAATTCGTTATCTTCCATTTTCACTACCTCCTTTTCTTAAATCATACAATATTATTTTAAGTATAATTGTTACTTATTTTATCACATTTTGATGCAATTGCCTATAATAAATTTAATTATTTTGAAAGAATATGATAAGAACAGACTATCTAGAAAAAAATTACCATCATGTCTACAAAACAGCAGACATGATGGTCGTTTTCATCATAACTTCACTCGCCACCGGCAATGACGCCTTTGGCATACAAATCACAAGTCACACCCAGCAACTAGCGGGCATTAGCAATCCCGCTGTATACGGTGCCGCGGATACCATCAACAGTGACCGTATCGCCGTCTTTTAAGATATTGACGGCATTTTGCGCACCGACTACGCTGGGGATACCCAACGTCATAGCCGCTATAGCCGACGGGCTGGTCAGGCCTTCTTCCTGAGATACGAGAGCACCGGCTCGGGAAATGTACGGCATCCATTCCCGTTCAGCCGTTTCAACGACAAAGACACAACCATCGGTAAACGTCGCTTTCACCGTTTCTTCATCCTTAGCGATGCATACTTTACCGACAGCGGTCTTTTTACCGAGACCGACACCGTGGAGCAGCGTATCACCTACGACCTGGACGCGAATCATATTAGTAGAACCTTCTTTGCGGACCGGTACACCAGCGGTCAGGACGACGAGGTCACCTGCCTTGATGAGCTGATTGTCCAATGCGGCAAAGATAGCGTTTTCAACGACTTCATCAGAATTGCTAGCCGATTCACCCATGACCGGCTGTACGCCCCAGTTCAACAGGAGGCGGCGCACCACTTCAGCATGAGGCGACACTGCAATGACCGGGCAGACCGGACGGTATTTGGAAATCATCTGAGCCGTTCCACCTTTTTCCGTCGAGGCCAAAATAGCGGCTGCATGGAGATTTTCTGCTATCTTTACGGTAGCACTGCCAATGGATTCCGTCGTCGTAGCCCCTACCTGAAGCGATTCATAGGGTGCGATTTCCGTCAGGACACGGTTTTCCGTGAACAAAGCCACCCGTTCCATGGTCTGTACAGCCTGGATCGGATAAGAGCCGCCAGCGGTTTCGCCACTAAGCATGATAGCGTCAGTGCCATCGATGATGGCATTAGCCACATCGCTCGTTTCAGCACGGGTCGGGCGGGGATTATTGCACATGGATTCGAGCATCTGCGTAGCCGTAATGACGGGCTTGCCAGCAGCGCGGCATTTGCGGATCAACATCTTTTGCAGCATAGGCACTTCTTCAGCCGGTACTTCAACTCCCAAATCGCCGCGAGCTACCATGATACCATCGGACATCTTGATGATTTCATCGATGTTGCGTACGGCTTCCTGGCATTCGATTTTGGAAATGATCAGCATATGATTATTATGTTTTTCCAATATGCGGCGGATAGTAACGACATCTTCACCGCGTTGGATGAACGAAGCGGCGATGTAATCCATATCCATTTGAATACCAAATTCGATATCATCAACGTCCGTTGCGGAAACAGGCGGCAGATTGATGGAGACACCGGGAACGGCGACGCGTTTACGGTCGCCCATCTTGCCGCTGTTCAAGATTTTCGTGTGGATGTCGAGGCCGTCTACAGAAAGCACTTCCAAGTTGACCAAGCCATCGGACAAGAGGATATGGTCGCCGGCTTTGACGTCCTGCGGCAATTCCTTGTACGAAATGGATGCGCCTTGTTCCGTACCGACAATATCGCGGGCTGTCAGCAAAAATTCATTGCCTTTTTCCATTTGGATCGTACCATGTTCAAACAGACCCAAACGGATTTCCGGCCCTTTCGTATCGAGCATGAGGGCAACAGGAATACCTGTACGGACGGATGCAGCCCGCACACCTTCAATGCGCTTCTGATGTTCTGGATGAGAACCGTGAGAGAAATTAAAACGAGCGACATTCATGCCCGCCTGCAACATAGCATCTAATATTTCCGGCGTATCTGAGCTGGGACCTAACGTACAAACGATTTTTGTCTTTTTTAACATAATATGGATCTCCTTTCGACGACACGACACATTCATATGTAAAACATATCAATTAAATAACACCGCTATAAACTCATAATGATGGCGGTTTTATAGGAATCTCTAGTTACTTCATTGTGAATTTTACCTTATTCAATGGCAATATGCAATAGTACGCAGAACAAATAATGCCGTCCGGCTATAGTAAATATTTATGTTTTATCATCAAAAAAAATGACCCTATTTATTTAAGGCTTTTATAAATTATCACTTTATACCTATTTGCTTTTATCCATAAATTTATAAGGGGCAACCCTTTTCATCTATAATTACATGAAAAGTCTGCCCCTTGTATCTACCTTTAAACCAGTTTGTATCCAATTAAAATTCTAACAACTACTAGGAAACTGCATTTTTAATACCATTCGTTGATATAGCAGGAACATACCGGGAACAGTTGTTCCAATAAATCCACTGCCGGCTGCGTGCCTTCGAGCTTACCATAATATGCCAGGTCCGACGGGCGAAGCGTGCCGAATACCAGTAATGCCAAGGCACCGACATCCATCGTCACGACTGCTTGTCCCTGCGGACAAGGAACAACCTGCCCCTGCCCACTAGAAACGGTCAATTGGAACTGGCCGTCATTCCATTCAGCCAGATTATCGCAGACGCGGAAAACCAGCTTTCCTTCGACACCGGCCGGATAGGAAATTTCTTCCAGGGCACCTATGACATCGACGATGCGCGCTGTCATGAACGGCATCGTTTCGTGGCCGCTGCGGCCGTCAGGATAGAATCGGTATGATTGGTCATGTATCCCTTCATTCCACTGAACCGTATCGCCTTGGGAACGATGATTATACAAATAATTCAGCAGGCCCTGTTTGCCCTTATATGTCGAGTAGACGAATTCACCGCATTGAACCGTCGGCGAGCCCAGTTGATAAAACACATAGCCGACAGGTTCTTTGTTATCAAAGACGAGAGCGATGTTGCCTTCAGCCAACTGGCCTTCGATATGACGGCGCCATGAAGCTTCATCGCGCCGGGCATAGCCGTTCAACCCGGCCGTATAGGCGTCATAGACGCGAGCCAGCGGTTCCCACTGGTCCGGACTGGTGACAAAGCCGTAATGCAGACTGCGGTCCGTCAATGGACGCAAGGCATCCATTGGCAGCGTTTCCCGCCATTGATGACAATACAGTTCATAGCCAAAAGGCTGGTAGAAGCCCGCTCGGGACGGCATGAGGATATTGATATAATGACCACGCCGCTTCATTTCGAGGAGAGCCGCCTTCAAGAGTTGTCCACCCACACCGCCGCGCCGGGCCGCCGGATGAGTAGCCAGGCCGACGATATACGATGTCGCCACATCACGGCCGCGCAGCCGCAGCGTATAAGGATTGAGATGAGTCAGGCAGACCATATCTGGGCCTTCAAAGCCCATCAATACATCTTCCGGATTATAACAACGCGAAAAATACCACTGAAAAAATGGATGTTCCCGCGGTTCAAAGCAATATGCCCATAAATCTTCCACGAGTTCCCGGTCATCGGGACCGGCTATGCGAAATTCCATGTTATCTCCTTTGCTGCTGCCCAACATGCTAGTCTATTTCGTGCTGTGCCCGGATTGCCTTCTGTTCACAGCAGGTCGTAGCCAGCGTCACGTCGTACTTTTCAACGAACCGTACTGGATTATACGATTCTTTGGCCTGACGCAGACCGGGATGGCCCATGTCCTCTTCCCTGTTGATATACGTCGTATGGCTCCAGGCATGACGGACAAATTCATAATTGATAGCCTGATATAACCCCCGTATAGCAGGGTCGCTTTTTTCAAAATGGATGATGGCCGTATCATCATTGAGCATTTCGCCAATGGAAAATGCCACAACCTTATTGAACAGTTTAATGGCGCCGCCTGTGGGCTGAAGCATGTTCCAGTTGTCGAATACTTCCTGGATAGCATGGCGTTCCCCGGCCAGTTCCGGATCATCAGCATCTTTCCCATCATACCATTCCTGTTCCGCTTCGAGACAGGCTTCAAATAAATCTTCTGTAATCGGCACGTATTCATAATTCATATAGTGATTCCTGAAATGGTTCAAATTGTTTTTTTTCTGGCGGAATTTTTTCCCTGACAAATTGATTAAATCCTGCGTTAGATACACATATTCAAAATTATCCCGATCGGGCTCGATATGATAGCAATCTGGGCACAATTTTGTAATGCGCTCCACGACGTCGGGTACGACGCCTTTCATGAGGAACGGATAGCCATGTGCTTCAAACCATTCACACATCCGATCCAGTCCCTTGATGAAACTGCCATCCTTGCGGGCAAACGGCGGCAGCCAAAACTGCTTCTTGCCCCGGCCCGAGCGGATATACAGGACATCGTCCTCTTCGGCCCATTGTATTTCATACGGCTCCTGCCAGGCAAATAATGTCGCAAAAGAGCTATCTGCCTGTTCATAACGCTTCTGACGGAAATAATCGTCAAATGTCGGCTTATCTTCCAGCCGTATTTCTCTAAACTGTATAATAAAAATCCCTCCCAGATACCGGCTCCGCTGTCATCCTTTCGATACAAACGGGTGTCCGGCTATGTAAAACCGCCAGGGAAATTCTTTTCCTTTGACAGCATAATCAATATGTATTCGTTTGGATGTATGGATTGAAATCCGCTCCGCCTGGGCAGGACTGGCAATATACAAATGGGATGCACATAAATCCAGCCCATTTTCTGACCGCGTGAGCGCCATGGCCTGACACAGCTTACCCGGGCCGTTCGTCAAGTTTACCGTGACCCGTTCTGCATGACGGTTGCAGCACATGATTGGCATCCCTTCAACAGGCTCGACGGCACGGATCAAAACGGCCTGGCCTTCACCAGCCGGACCAGTAACGACGTTCATACAACAGTACATACCGTATATGAGGTAGATGTAGCTCCAACCGCCGCAACGGAACATGGGCTCCGTCCGGGCTGTCAGGCCCCGAAAAGCATGTGAGCCGTCATCGGCCTGCCGGCGATAGGTGCCGCCATAAGCTTCTGTCTCGACGATACGTCCGGCCAGGATTCCCTGCGGCGTCTCGTGAATGATATATTGTCCCAAAAGAGCCGGCGCCACATCCCGGGCCGACCGGGCATATTGGTTCCGACTCCAAATTTTACCTATCTTCAACATGTTTTCTATACCCCAGGGCATATGAAATTTCATATGCATACTGGCTCATGGTAAACAACATCTTCTGGCGGATAGAATCATAAAACCGCATAGATGGCCCGGCAATAGTGAGCGACGCCACGACCTGATCTTCAAAATTGAAAACAGGCACGGCCATGGCGAACAATCCATGTTCACTTTCATTCTGCGTGACAGAATAGCCATTGTGCCGGATCAGGGCAAAATCCTCCTCTGATAAGTTGCCGTATTGCAGGATATAACGGTTCCGTTCTTCCTTGGGGCACCAAGCCAGCAACACTTTTCCTGACGCGCCCTTATAAATAGGCAGCGATTCGCCGATAGGAATGACCCGGCGCAGGGAATGGGTGCTTTCCACGTGGTCCAGACAGACCCGGCGGTCGCCTTCAGCCACGTAGATGCTGCTCGTTTCGTTAAACATTTGCTGGAGCCGCCGCAAATACGGTTTAGCCAGCGTAATGACGTTTTCCGTCCAATGGGAAGAGTAGCCCAGCGCCAACGCCCTGGGGCCCAGTCGATACTGCTTGGACTCTTCGCCTCTCGTCAGATATTGGCGGCGTTCCAGCGTATTGACGATGCGGAATGCCGTAGACATATTCAGCGCAGTCTGGTCAGCAATGTCCTTCAGTGATAAGCCGCCGTTGCTGTCGACGAATAAATCGAGCACATCCAGACTTTTTTCCAACGATTTCAACAAACTGTTCTGACGGTCCGATTTTCCTGAATCTGCACTCTTCAACAAAATCACCCGCTCCCTTACGTACTGACCTTCATGCCGATTTCCAATGATTCCGGTGGATCCGAGACGACTTGGTCTCCTTCTTTGAGGCCCGTCAAGACGACGACCCGGCCCGCTTCTTCATCACCTGTCAGGACCGCTTTGGCATCGACAAGACCGCCATCAGTCACAACATATACAAAATCTCCCGTATCCTTCGTCCGTACGGCCGTCTTGGGTACCGTAAGCTGCGATACTTCTTTCGATGTCGACAAACGGACATGATAAAATTCGCCGGGAACAAATAAATTCTTCGTATTCTTAAAGGTAATCTTAGCCATATACGAACCAGTAGCGGCATCTTTTTCCGTTGCCAGATAGGTCAATTCGCCTTGTTCCGATTCGCCGGAGGCGGCGATGACCGATACGTTGATGGAGCCGTCTTTCTTGGCATCCGACAATGCTTTGACATAATCTTCCGGTACGGCAAACGTCGCTACGAGCGGTGACATCTGCTGGATCGTAGCCAACATCATGCCTGCTACGGCCACAGACGAGTTATCGGCTACAGCCGTTACCCGCCCATCTAAAGGCGAGTAGATCGTCGCATTGCCCAGCATATCCCGGGCCGTCTGAGCGGCCTGCTGCAATTGGGCGATGCGGGCAGAATCGACAGCCGGAGCTGCTGGTGCTTCTTGCTGCGCTGCCGGCGCGGCCTTGGCCATCATACTGTTATATTCCACCTTGGAAATAGCCCCCATTTTATACCACACATCCAGCTTAGCCCGCTGATTAGAATCAACGGCACCGCCGGACGAGGCTGTGTAAGACGAAGCTGCCGGCACAGCTGCCGCTGAAGCCTGGACGATAGCCGCTTCAGCTGCGGCTACGCTCTGTTCGTACGGAGCAGGGTCGACTTGAACGACGACCTGGCCGGATTTTACCTCCTGGCCGACGGCCAAAGGCGTCGAAACCAATTTACCCGACAGTTTCGGCACGATATTGGTCATGTGGAGTGCCGTCACATTGGCATCCAGCGTCAGTGCCACGGGGCGTTCCGATGCCGCCACTGTTTCCGTTTTTGTCTTCACACTATTACCGCATCCCGCCAGGACCATACCCAGCGCAGCTACAGCTGCTATGCAGACTATCCAACGTTTCACTTTCACGTTATCCCTTCTTTATCTGTATGACCGCAAGCGATCAAAACAATGTATAATACAAGGTCACCACGGCTACGCCGGGCAACCCGAAAATGCCGATGATCAGTCCTGTGATCCACGTGATGGGCACGTGGGCCAGCCCTATGGCGCCGCCATAGGAATTGACCAGGAATAGGACGATCAGGCCGATGACTAGATTGAAAACCAGGCTCCGTATCGGGGCCAGGACGAATTTGTTCAATATCCACAACGCGCCAAAACCAATGGCAATCCAGATATAATCCATGGAATACCTCACATTTCCTGCCGGTTGGCTACTGCTCCGGCCAATGTCGCTTCGTCAGCATATTCTATATCGCCGCCCATGGGCAGTCCCCGGGCAATGCGCGTCACCTTGATACCAGCCGTCTTGAGCAGACGGGCCAGATACAGTGCCGTAGCTTCCCCTTCCACATCAGGGTCCGTAGCGATGATGATTTCCTGCACTGTCGTATCCTGCAGGCGATGCAGCAATTCTTTGATGCGCAAATCGTCCACACCGATACCATCGAGAGGCGATAAGGCCCCCTGCAGGACATGATACAGTCCGTGGTAATCACCGCTCCGTTCGATAGCTAGTACGTCCTGCGGCGTTTCGACGACACAGATGAGCGAATGGTCCCGCCGGGAATCACTACAGATTTCGCAGGGATCTTGCGCCGACAGATTAAAACAGACGGAACAAAAATGCATACTTTGCTTGGCTTCTTCCACTGACCGTACGAATTCTTCCACTTGATCCTGGGGAAGTTGGACCATGTGATAGGCCAGCTTCCGGGCCGTTTTCACACCGACACCGGGAAGCCGCCGGAATTGTTCGGTCAGCCGGTCCAACGGGGTGCTCATCAGAACAGACCAGGCAGCTTCATGCCGCCTGTCAGCTTGCCCATTTCCTGAGCCATCATGTCATCTACTTTCTGATTGGCTTCATTGACAGCGGCCACGATGAGGTCTTCCAACATTTCTACATCTTCTGGATCGACGACATTGGGGTCGATATGGACGCTTTCTACTTTCTTTTCACCGGTCATGACGAGATTCAATACGCCGCCGCCAACGGTGACTTCTACGGTGCGAGTTTTTAATTCTTCCTGCATTTTCTGCATTTCTTTCTGCATCTTCTGGACCTTTTTCATCATTCCTGACATATTTCCACCAAACATAGTTAATTCCTCCTATTATGAACAATTCAAATTATTATTTATTTTCTACGTATATTGTACATTCTCCCAAAGTTTCTAGCAATGGTTTTATCTCATCCCGTTCCTGTCCGGGGATATCTTCCAAAGCCACGGGCGTCAAGGACGGCTGCCCTGGCTCCGCGGCAACGGGAGCAGACTCCACAGGGACTGGAGACGCCGCTGCTGGCGGCGGTGCGGTCACGGCTGCGGGGCTACTGTTTTTTTTTTGATATGCTGCCAGGTCGGCATCGCCATCCTGGAAAACCCGGACATGGCAGCCCGGACCGACGATGGTCGTCAAAGCTTCATCGACACAGGCCCGGTAATCTTCTTTATTCGCCCGTTTCGCCAGGAATTCCGTTTTAAAGGCGGCGACGACATCCCGATTGTCTGCATATACGACGTGGCCGATGCGCATACACGACAGCACGGCTCGCTTGCCGCGCTGTTCCAAATCCTGACAGACCTGCTTCCAGATTTGCGTATATCGTGCCGGGTCTAACGGCGTTCCCGCAGCTACTGCGGACTGAGCCGTTACTGGCGCTGCCGTCGGCGGTGGTTGCCGCGCCGGAATAGATGGTTTAAGCGGTGGTTTAGCTGCCGGTGGCGCCTTCATGGGCACCATATCCTCTTCCGGATCTGGCGGCGGCGGAAAATAATCCATAGGCATAGCCGTGTTTTCGTCAGGCATATCCGGTTCCGGCGGCAGCGGCACGGCATCATCATAGGCGGACTGCGTACGAGCAGCAGCCGGCTGGATGCCGCCAGCCACGGCCTGTTCCAGGCGGGTAATGCGGTTCAAGAGATCCGGCGGTACTGCCACGTTCTGCTGTTCCAGGCGCTGGACCCGTTCGCTCAGGTCTTCGCTGCCGACAGCACTCATCGTACGGGCTGCCATGAGCAGTCCCATTTCCACGGCGACCCGCGGTGTCGGCGATGTCCGCGCCGTCAGCAACGCCTGCTGCAGTACAGACAAAATGGCAAACACGCGATAGGACGGAATTTGTCCGGCCTGGGCGGCCAATTCCTTCTGGGAATCTGCATAAGCGGCCAGTGTGTCCGATTTCGGTGCCGCCTGATAGAGCATGACGGCCCGCAAATGCATGACCAGCTCCGTCAAGATGACCCGCGGTTCTTTTCCCATGTGGACGATGTCATCGACCGCTTTGATGATGGCATCACCGCGGTTTTCAAAAACGGCATTGCTCAGCGTAAACAACCAGTCACGGCCGATCAATCCCAACAAGTTACGCACGAGTGCTTCATCGATGGGCCCTGACGCATTGCTGACACACTGGTCGAGCATACTCAAGGCATCGCGCATACCGCCGTCGGCCTGGACGGCCAGGATATGGGCTGCGCCCTTGGTCATATCGATGTGTTCCTGCTGCGCTACATACACGAGGCGGGCTGCGATATCTTCACTAGTAATGCGTCGGAATTCATAGCGCTGACAGCGCGACAAAATCGTCATAGGGATTTTTTCCGGTTCCGTCGTCGCCAGGATGAACACGACGTGAGCCGGCGGTTCTTCCAACGTTTTAAGTAGCGCATTGAAGGCTTCTGTCGTCAGCATGTGAACTTCATCGATGATATAGATTTTTTTATGCCCTTCAGCCGGCATGAATTTAATCGTTTCCCGCAGTGTGCGGATATCTTCGATGCTGCGGTTCGATGCCGCATCGATTTCCACCACATCGAGCGATTCGCCGCTCGTAATATGGCGGCATACTTCGCACTCATTGCAGGGATGTGCCGTCGGGCCATGGATACAGTTCAAGGCTTTCGCAAAGATTTTGGCCGTACTCGTCTTGCCCGTCCCTCTGGGACCGGAAAACAAGTAGGCATGGGCGACCTTGTCCGTTTCAATCGCTTTCTGCAGCGTATCCGTAATATGGCGCTGTCCTACGACATCTTCAAACAGAGCGGGTCTCCATTTGCGATATAAAGCTATGTACGCCACGGTAATCCTTCCTTCCGTATACGAAAAAAAGCAGCTAACCGCTGCTTCTACCAACTGAAAAGTACTCGTGTGCACCAACCTGCCAGGTACCCCCGTGGCACATGGAAATGACTACTTATCGCTGCTTCCTCTCGGACCTGACGAGGTTCATAGGTTCCCATTGCACGAGCCCCGACAAGTTGGCACGCACCAGCACTTTTATTAAGTTAGCTCTATTATTATATCTCATAAAATGGTGCTTGACAAGTAGTCAAAACAGAGTTATTCATGTTTCATTCCTATCATGATTCCAGTCTAAAACAGCGCAGAATGACTGCCAACACGGTACAAGACCAAGACTAGTACCGTATCTATCTGTTCATATACTAATAGCCAATCCGATTCTATATGGCATTCCCGACAGGTCTTATAATTACCGGTCAAAGAATGATCCCGATATTGGGGTTCCAACTTTTCACCATTAGCTAATTTCTCTATTACGGTAAAAAGTTTCTCCGTATCTTTGCCCTGCTTTTTGGCATTCTTCAAATCACGTTTAAATTGCCCGGTAAATTTCACCTTATACTTCATTCTTCTAAAGCCTTCCGTAAATCGTCCATATTGTCATAGCCTTTAACCTGTTTATCTAAGGCAATCCTGCGTCCTTCCGCAATAGCCGCAGCCGTAACAGGATTGGGCTGCTTCAACTTTAAACTAAAAGGAATCCCGTTCTCCCTAATCGTCTGGCGTAAAAACATATTTACAGCTGTTGTCATGGTCAATCCAAATTCCTTAAAAATACTTTCAGCAGCATCTTTAACATCTTTATCAATCCGGATATTCAAATTAGTTGTATTCATAATGGCACCTCCTAATCTCATTACATTGTAATGAATAGTTCGTTTAATGTCAACACAAATTGTTTATTTTGCACGTTATGATAGGTGCATACAAATACGCAAAAAGACGACCACACATCTTTTATGACGCATGATCGTCTTTTTAATATACCATATATGGTTCACTGCCGTATCGCCGATTACGCTACACTGGGTAACATATCATGACCGCAGCGGCAGTCCTTCCAGATGTTTTATTTGATGGATTCCATATATTCCAGATATTCTTCCTTCGTCATGAGCGGCTTGAAATCTTTCAGCAGTGCTTCCAGACCAGCGGCATGATCGAATAACAGATCGATGACCGTCATGGCCAGGACTTGTGTCGATTTGATATACGCCGTCCGTTCTTCGAAAATCTCAAATTCCGCGCTGTGAAGCGCCCCGTGAACACAGCCGACCCAGGGATGGATGACCGGCATGAGATGGGATACGTCGCCTATATCGGTACTGCCGGCATCGTGGACACCGCGGATGATATGGCTGGCCCCAAATATTTCATTGCAGTTGCCTTCCAGCAGATTGACCAGTCCTTCGCTCTGGAACATGGGCAGATAGCCTGGCATATTCCTGATTTCACAGGTCGCGCCAACAGCTTCAGCACCAGCTCGCAAGGCCCGGTCGACATTGGCATTATATTCTTTCAACGCCGGTACGGACGCTGCCCGGACATAGCTTTCCATGCGCACTAAATCAGGAATGACATTGACCAAGTCGCCGCCGCTCGTAATGATGGGATGGAAGCGGACACAGTCTTGTTCGCGGAACGTTTCCCGAATGGCATTCACGCCCATGATACCGAGCATGGCTGCATTCAAGGCATTGATGCCCAGATGCGGTGCCCCGGCAGCATGCGCCGCTTTGCCGTGATATTCAATGAGCTTCGTAATAAATCCATTGCAGTTGCCGCCAATCTGTATATCGCCGCAAGGATCATCGGTGCGATTGACATGCATCTGCATAGCTGCGTCGATATCGTCGAAGCCGCCTTCGGCAATGAGTTGTTCCTTACCGCCGAAATACTTGATTTTACCGCGGTCCCGCAATTCACTGCGATATTCGATTTCGATGCATTCTTCCGCCGGAACGGCAAACAAGACGACATCCCCATCCAAATACTGCATGACACCGGCATCCTGGAAAGCCATGCCGACACCGAGCATATCAGAAAGCTGTACGTGATGGCCGCAGCAATGGGCCGCACCGGTCACTTCATCGGCAGCCGGATGTTTGCGGCAGATGATCGAATCCATTTCCCCCATGACAGCAATGGTCCGACCGGACGAAGCGCCTTTAAGCCGTCCTTTGACGCCGTTGATGCCCCAGCCCGTAGTATACGGTATGTTCAGTTCATCAAAAGCTTGCTGTACCTTTTTCGATGTCTTGACCTCTTTGTACCCTAGTTCCGGTTCATTGAAGACAGACTGGCCGAATGCCATCATTTGGCTGGCCCGCTGTTCAATGGCCTGACAAACCTTTTGTTTCAATTCTTCCTTGGTCATAAAATCACCTCTTGATCATATTTTTATCCTTATATTTCCGGAAACAGTCTCCCCCTATCTGGCACCATTTCAAACGGTCATTCCTATGCTGGCGAATCAGCATGACTGCCGATACAATCTACAATGCATTCCAGCGTATGGGGCAACGTCACCGTCAATGACGGCACATGGACCCGTTCGGTCCGGTCGTGCAAATCTTTCCCCCAAGGTCCCAGCAATAAAAACGGTATATGCAGCTGCCGCAGCACGGCAGCGTCGAAGCTGTAATTCTTACCCCACAAGGGCATGTAATCCTCCATGGCCATATCATTACCGACACCACAATAGCTGCAGTCGGATATGCCCGTGAAATATCGGTCGAACCGCACAGGCTGGCACTGGCCGATGGTTTCAAGCACTCCCGCCGGTATGCCTCCCGCTAGGTCAACACTGCTGACGGCAGGATAATACGGCGGTGCCAAAGCTAGGACTACGACGGGATCGAGCAGAGCCGAAAAATCCAGTACCCGTTCCACCATCTGGATTGTCGCACCAGGGAACTCCAGAGAACCAGCCTGCAATTGGCAGCCTATTTCATCCTGCAGCGCTTTATAAAACGAGTCAAAACCGGGACACTGGCAAGCTTTGGCCAGCAAATCACCATATGTGAGAATCGTCACGGCCGGCGTCCGTTCAGAAAACTCGCTATAACGTGCCGCTCCTTCTGCGGCGATGCGAGTCAGCATTTGGAAAATATCAGCCGGCGTCCTGCGAAACATCAGGAAATTCGCATAGGCCGCTGCCCGCTGCGGCAGGGATACATCGTATTTTTCCTTGCGGTCCCGCATGTAGAGCCATGTCGGCGGTGGCGTCCATTCGGCGCCGCATTTTTCCTGCAAAGCCCGTTTCCCTTCCGTCGCATCGACGATATGAGCCAACACTCCCAAGGGATTGATGCCGCTGCCATAATCGCCGATGTGGACCGACTTGCCCTGGACGACGACGACGGGCAGCATCTTACCGACAGACCCCGTATAAGCCACGAGACGGCCAGCATCCATCTGGTTGGGTTCGCAGTCGACGAGCAGGCGGTAATGTAAGGCGTTATCCTGCTGCAATTTCAGTAAAAACGGCAGGGCAGAACGCATGCCCGCCGAAAAAGATTCTTCATCCGGCACGGATAAAAACAGGATACCCGCATTCCCTGGGTGGGCTGCATAAGCCTCCAACACAGCCAGTTGAGCGGCTATGCCGCCTTTCATATCGCACGTACCCCGCCCGGCCAGCCATTGGCCGCTGCGCAGGTCATGCAGTACCTCCGGATCCTGTTCTATCTGGAGCAGGAATTCCACCGCCTGCTCCGGCACAAGTGCTGTTTCCCTCCCATTTCCATAGGGTTCGAGGCCAACAGCATCGTGGTGATTCATGAAAATCACTATATCCTTTGTCTTGCCAGTTACCAATCCATAAATGACCGCTCGCCTGGCTGGATCGTCCGTCAAGGGAATCCGGCCGGCCTGGACACCGGTCATAGACGCGAGGCAGTTCAATAGAAAGGCTTCTATATCCCGCTCTTTTTCCGTATTGGTCAGGCTGTCGATACGCACCAATGCCCGCAGCAATTCCAATACCCGTTCTGCTTTTACCATATGCTACCGCCTCTTATTTAAAAATCCATTTTTTTCGTGATAAATAATTCCATACCGTTACGATGGCGCTGGCCATGATTTTGGAAATCATGGGATCCAAGCCTAGCACCGACGGCGCAGTAAACAGGAACATGAGCAGCAAATTCCAGCCCAGTCCGGCAGCGCTGACCAGGAATACTAAGGACAATTCCTTGCCCCGCTTAAAGCGGCTGCCGCTTTCAAAGACAAATATATTGCACATAAAATAATGATACAATGTCGATGAAGCAAAGGCCATGGTCGTCGCTGTCAGGACCGTATAGGTCCGTACAGAAAAGACCTGGGCCCCTGACAACCCCTGAAAAAACAAATAAAACAGGCCCCATTCCAACAACGCGGCACTGCCGCCTACCATGAGATAGAAGAACAATTTGACATACTCATTGTTCGTATAATCAAACCCAAAAATCTTTTTTTCTTTCATTATGCTGCTCCACTTCCACAATCCTTCAATTTTCTGGCCATATCATTCCGGTATATTGCCATATCCTTATTATATGCGAAAAAAACAAGAAATACCACAGGCAAGCACCGGTTATATCCAAAACATCTAGGAACAATGCTTTGACAAATCCCCTGGGATGTTACATTATAATAAGGTAAGATATCATTTGCCAAGGAGGCTGAATAACGATGAAAACGATAGGATTTATTGGTACGGGTATCATGGGCAGCGGCATGATCCGCAATCTCATGAAACACGGATATACTATCTACGTGTATAACAGGACGAAAACAAAAGCAATGCCCCTGGTGGAAGAAGGAGCCGTATGGTGCGATACACCGGCAGCCTGCGCTTCTGGTAAAGATGCAGTCATTACTATGGTAGGCTACCCTAAAGATGTCGAAGCCGTGTATTTCGGCGATGGCGGCATCATTGCCAATGCAGCTGACGGCGCCTATCTCATCGATATGACGACGACGAGTCCCAAATTGTCGGAACGGATTTACGCCGCTGCGGCCAAACGGGGCATCGCCGCTCTGGACGCCCCCGTCACCGGCGGCGATACAGGCGCTAAAAACGGAACCCTGTCCATCCTCGTTGGCGGCGACCAGTCAGCTTATGAAGCGTGCCTGCCCATATTCCAGGCCATGGGAAAGACCATCGTCTACGAAGGACCGGCTGGAGCAGGGCAACACACTAAAATGGTGAACCAGATCATGATCGCCGGCACCGTATCGGGCATGTGCGAGGCCTTGACATACGCCAAAAAGACCGGCCTCGATTTGCAGCGCGTCCTCGACGGCGTCAGCCAGGGCGCTGCCGGCTCGGCACAGGTAAACAGCCTGGCACCGCGCATCCTCAAAGGCGATTTCGATCCTGGCTTCTACATCAAGCACTTCATCAAGGATATGCGTATCGCCGATGAAGAAGGGACGGCCCGCGACCTGCATCTGCAGGTATTGGAAAAAGTCCTGTCCATGTACGGCGAATTACAAGAAGCCGGCTTGGATAATCTGGGCACCCAGGCCTTGATGAAATATTACGAAAAATAATTACCCCTAGAAAAAACGGCTCCTGTCACAAAGACAGAAGCCGTTTTTAGAGCGTTCCTACGAGAGGATATCGCCTATTTGTCATTCAATATGTAATTGCTGATGACGACGCGCTGAATCTGATTCGTCCCTTCGTATATCTGCGTTACCTTAGCGTCGCGCATGAGCCGTTCTGCCGGATATTCCCGGAAATAACCGTAGCCGCCCAGGACCTGTACGGCATCGGTAGTCACCTTCATGGCCGTATCGGACGCAAATGTCTTAGCCATAGCCGCTTCTTTACCGAAAGGCATGCCGGCATCCTTCAAGGCTGCAGCATGATACGTGAGCTGCCGTGCCGCTTCGATTTGGATAGCCATATCGGCCAGCATAAAGGAAATGGCCTGGTTGGCCGCGACAGGCTTGCCAAATTGTTCCCGTACCTTGGCATATTCCAGCGCTTCTTCATAGGCAGCCTGGGCAATCCCTACAGCTTGGGCAGCGATGCCGATACGGGCACTGTCCAGCGTAATCATAGCCATCTTGAAACCCTGGCCGTCACCGCCGAATTGATTGGCTTTGGGGATACGGCAATTATCGAATACCAACTCTGTCGTAGACGAGGCACGAATTCCCATCTTCTTTTCATGTTTACCTACGCGGAAGCCCGGCGTTCCTTTCGGAATGATGAATCCGGCCAGCCCTTTGACGCCTTTGCTGCGATCCTTGGAAGCAAATACGAAGAACACATCGGCAACAGCACCATTGGTAATCATGCACTTGCTGCCGTTGATGACGTATTCATCGCCGTCCTCTACGGCAACCGTCGCCGCTTTTGCCGCATCCGATCCAGCACCCGGTTCCGTCAAGGCAAACGCACCGATTTTCCTGCCCGCTGCCATATCCGGAAGATATTGCTGTTTTTGTTCTTCTGTACCGCCAATGAGCAGCGGCAGCATGGCGGCTGAATTCTGGACTGCCACGACGACACCCGTCGAGGCGCAGGCCTTGGATATTTCTTCGATGACCAGCATTCCCGATACGGCATCCATTTCGGCACCACCGTATTTTTCCGGCACAAACATTCCCAAGAAACCCGCTTCACTCAGTTTTTTGATACCTTCCCAAGGAAATTCTTCCGTTTCGTCATAATAAGCAGCCTTAGGAGCGATAACCTTTTGCGCTATGTCTCGCGCCACTTTCTGAATAGCCAGTTGTTCTTCGTTCAAGATCACGATTCATCATCCTCCTTCTCTACTCGCTGTGATAATACGCTGTCCGCTAGTCCGCCCTGATGCACGCACCATGAGCCGGAGCGTTTCGTAATTCTATTCTATCATATTTCTGCGTCATTCAAATCATCTATGCAAAATCGGCTCGCCGCAATGGAATATTCAGTGAGTAAGAACTTTTGGGTATAATATAATTTAATAGTGTATTATGTATAGTATTGTCTAATCTATCATTTCACTTTACAATAAGTACAGAAAACAGAATACTCAAAACCACAGGAGGACTCATAATGAAACAGTATGTAGTGGACGCATTCACAGATAGAGTTTTTGCTGGTAATCCGGCAGCCATATGTGTGCTGGACCAATGGCTTCCGGAAGATATGATGATGAAAATTACGATAGAAAATAATCTGTCCGAAACGGCATTCACCGTAAAAGAAGGTGACCATTACCGGTTACGTTGGTTTACCCCAGGCGGTGAAATCGATCTTTGCGGCCATGCAACTTTGGGTACGGCCTTTGTCATCACCAATTTTATAGAGCCTGATTCAACAACGATTACGTTCGAAACACTAAGCGGTACCTTAACAGTCACCAAAAAATCAGACTTGTTTGAAATGGATTTCCCTGCTTATGACCTCAAACAAATTTCTGTCACAAATGAAATGATTGAAGCCATCGGTGCCCGCCCGGCTGAAGCCTATATGGGACGGGATCTTCTCTGTATTTTCGACGATGAAGAAGATATCAAAAACATGGTTCCCAACATGGACAAGGTGAAACAGTTGGATGGCTTACTTCTCAATGTTACTGCTCCTGGAAAAAAATACGACTGCATATCCCGCTCATTCGCTCCAAAAATGAATGTCGCTGAGGATCCCGTCTGTGGTTCCGGCCATTGCCATATCCTGCCGTATTGGTTCAAGAAACTGAACACAAAGAAGTTAGTCGCTTATCAGGCATCCCCTCGTGGCGGCGTTCTCTATGGAGAAATGGAAGGCAACCGAATCCATTTAAGCGGTAAAGCCGTCTTATATTCTCAAGCCGATATCTTCATCTATAATTAGCTTCCATTATCACATCCATCTTATTATCCTAACCGTTCTATGACCCTAGAATAATCTTTTACCATTTTTGGGTCATAGAACGGTTTAATTATTAATACTTTATGTTATCACTATCTATAGAAAAACAAATGCTTCATCCCATATCATTCTTTTCCTGTTATAAAATTCAAAACGCTGTTAATGCCTGAGGAAATCAACATCAAAATTGACTTTCTCAGTTTTTTTATTGACATCAATGTGTAGCTATGCTACACTTCTTATATGTAGCACGGCTACACATCAACAGTTCGCGGCAAGATTGCTAAGGAGGTTCTCATCATGGAGAAAAAACATATCGGCTTTTTATTAAAACTAATCAACGATCGCTTAACAAATAAATTCAATCAGCTATTAAAAGAAAAGAATATAACAGCGAAACAACTGCAAATCCTTGAATACTTGAAATCCAATCAGGATAAGCCCATGACACAAAAAGATTTAGAAGTGGCATTCCACGTGTCGCACCCCACGATTTCCAAGATGCTGAAAGAAATGGAAAAAAATGCGTTTATCCACACGTATTTTAGTGCTGAAAACAAGAAGATGAAAATCATAGAATTTGATAAATCAAAGCTTGTAGAAGCTGACGAACATCGTAATTCCGTAGAAAAAATACTTACTCAAGGCTTCACAGCAGAAGAAAGAAAACAATTATTCAGCTACTTGGAACGCGTCTACAAAAACATTGATTATTTAAATACATTATAACCAACCAGGGAGATTTATAAACGTGAACCATAAATACTGTCAACGTCTGTCATTATTAACACTCTGCATGATGGGTATATTAATCATGAATTTGCCAACTCCAGGGATGCCAGCATGCCCCTTTATTACACCGTAGGTATTGCCACTCTGAATAACGACATCGGCATCCCTACTAATTTTCCAACAAATGTCAAAGAGAACCTGGCTTACATAAGCTACGACTTAAATTTAGACAGTTGTATCGCTTACGCACTGGAACATCGGCCAGTTGGGATTTCTTTGATAACGGAATTACGCGTGCCAAAGTAAAACTACGGGAAGCAACACTAGATAAAGCAATGGGGATTCCTATTGAATCCATGTCAAAGGGAGGAAAATAACCTTGTTACAATTTAGAACAAAAAAAACAATTACAAGTGTGTTTATCGCTTCCATCATTATCAGCATGTTTCTTACCGGCTGTGGAAATCAAGGCCCGTCTCAAGGCAGTACTGCCAAAGTCAAAGCTATGAAGGTACTGCAGCAAGACGCACCGTCTTCCTTTGAATATGCCGGCCAAATTACGGGTAAAGATGAAGTAAAAGTACAAGCTAAGGTTTCCGGCAAAGTAATGCAGAAGTATTTCAAAGGTGGCGATGCAGTGCAGGAAGGGCAGCCACTCTATAAAATAGATTCCCGCCAGTATGAATCTGATTTAATGAATGCACAAGCAAAACTTGCCCAATCTCAAGCTACTCTGACAAACGCCCAAACAGACCTCGCCCGTGACCAAAATTTATTAGCTGCAGAAGCGATAGCTGAACAAACAGTCACAACGCAGCAGGCCAATGTACGAGCTGATCAAGGTGTCGTCGACGCAGATAACGCATCTGTACGAAAAGCTCAGCAAAATCTGGACGATACGGTCGTCTATGCCCCCATGAGCGGTAAATTATCGGTCGACGATGTTGCCGAAGGAACATTTGCCAATGCCGGCAGTACTACCTTGGTTACCATCGGTTCCAGTAACCCGATTTATGTCCAATTCAGCATCAGTGAGAATGATTATTTGAAATATATGGATATGATGTCCCTAAACGCAGATAATCCGGAAAAAGAACAGGTCACCATTTCGTTAAGCAATGGGACTCCCTATGCGATTGCCGGAGAACTCGTACAATCAGACCGGGCATTGACAAATAACACGGGAACCTTGAAAATGAAGGCCCTCTTTGATAATCCCGAAGGCATCTTAAAGCCAGGCATGTTCACTCGTGTCCGCCTAGCCGGAAAGACCATCAAAAATGCGATTTTGGTACCGCAGCGGGCCGTACAGCAATTATTGGATAAATCCTTTGTCATGGTCGTTGACAAAGACAACAAATCCCAGGCAAAAACAGTGACATTAAGCGACAAAATCGGCAGCTACTATATTATCAAAGATGGCCTCTCTGCCGATGATATAGTAATCGTCGAAGGACTGACAAATCTGCAAGAAGGTAAATCGTTAGATATTCAAATGGTAACGCCGGAAGAAATGAAATTTTCTCTGACGACGTCAGAGAAAACAGCCACTACGAGTAATTCTTAACAGCGATAATCAGGTAAGGAGGAACTATTTTGTCTAAGTTTTTTATCAATCGTCCTATATTCGCCATCGTCATATCGCTCATTATCGTCATTCTCGGTGTCATTTCTGCCATGCAACTGCCAATAGCACAATATCCACAAATTTCGCCGCCTACCATCAGTGTCAGCGCCTCCTATCTAGGTGCCAGCGCTAATGTTGTCAACCAGACGGTAGCACAGCTCATTGAAGACCAAGTCAACGGTACCCAAGGCATGGACTACATGAGCTCCAGTTCAGACGATAGCGGCAGCTACAGCTTGACTGTTACGTTCAAGCTGGGGACCGATGGCGATATGGATGCCGTCAAGGTCCAAAACAATGTGGCAATCGCCAATGCCAGTCTGCCCTCGGACGTACAGACAACCGGTGTCACGACGAAAAAAGCATCCCATGATATGGCGCTCATGGTATCCTTATACTCCCCAAAAGGATTATACGATGCCACATTTCTCCGAAGCTATGCTGATATCTATCTCATCAATAAAATCAAGCGTGTCAAAGGTGTCGGCGATGTGAATATATTCGGCGCTAATTTCTCTATGCGCGTCTGGTTGAACCCGGACAAGCTTGCCGATCTGGGATTAACTGTTGCCGATGTGTCAAAAGCTATCGAAGAACAAAACGTACAGGCTCCGGCCGGCACGATTGGGCAGCTCCCGGCGCCCCAATCTCAAGAAAAACAATATACCGGAAAGATCCAGGGACGGTTATCAACTGCCGAAGAATTCGGCAATATCGTCATAAAAACCGGCTCTGATGGATCGTTGGTAAAGCTGAAGGATGTGGCCAATATTGAAACAGGACCACAATCAAATAACATCATTTCCAAAGTAGACGGCCATGAAGGCATCGCTTTCGGCGTTCAATTGACAAATGACGCCAACGCTATGGAAAGCGTCAACGAAGTCAAAAAAATACTGCAAGAATCTGCTGTAGATTTCCCGCCTGATTTGCAATACAAAGAAGTCATGGACAGCACCGACTACATTAAAGAGTCCATTACGGAAGTATTGAAAACCTTCATTGAAGCGTTGCTGTTGGTCGTCCTGATCGTATTCATCTTCTTGCAAAGCGGCCGGGCAACACTTATACCGTTATTGGCCATTCCCGTATCGCTGATAGGCACCTTTGCGGCATTTACTGTCTTAGATTTCTCCATCAATACGCTGACGTTATTCGCTCTTGTGCTGGCTATCGGCCTGGTCGTCGATGATGCCATCGTCGTCATCGAAAATGTCGAGAATCACATGCAGACAAACAATCTATCGCCAAAAGAAGCTACGATCATTGCCATGAAAGAAGTACAGAGCCCGATTGTCGCCATTGCCTGCGTACTGGCCAGCGTCTTCATCCCCGTCGCTTTTCTGAGTGGGATGACTGGAGTCCTGTATAAACAATTTGCCTTGACCATTGCTATTTCCATGGCATTATCAGCCTTTATCGCCCTGACATTGACTCCCGCTTTATGTGCGTTATTGCTAAAACCGCATGCGGAAAAACATAGCCGTGGCAAAATCAATCATTTTTTCAACTGGTTCAACGACAGCTTCAATCGTCTAAAGGAAAAATATTCCCATGGCGTCATTTGGATCATCGGTCATGGTAAGCTGGCAGTCGTCACCCTGATAGCCATTTGTGGCTTGACGGCATTGCTGTATACTATTTTGCCTACCACCTTTGTACCCGATGAAGACCAAGGGTATTACATGGTCGCCGTGAATATGCCCGAAGGAACCTCATTAAATAGAACGAGTGAAACCGTCACCGCGATTACCGATGACGTATCGAAGATTTCCGGCGTAAAGGCTGTCATGAATATTACCGGTTATGATACCATGTCGTCTGGATTGAAATCGAGTGCTGCTACATTCTTCGTAAAATTGGATCCCTGGTCCGATCGAAAAACGACTGATTTGGGAATCAACTCCATCATCGGGAAAACATCCATGAATGGCGCCATGAATCATTCAGAAGCCTCTGTCTTTGCCATCAATCCCCCTTCCATTCCGGGGCTGGGCATGATTGGCGGCTGGACCATGGAACTGCAAGACAGCGCTTCTCATTCCGATGAAGAACTGGACACTATCACCAAACAAATCGTAGCCAAGGCCAACCAACGGCCTGAAGTACAGTCTGTCCGTTCTACCTACCAAATTAATACGCCGGATTACGAATTCCATGTTGACCGGGAAAAAGCCAAAATGCTTGGTGTCAGCTTATCTGACGTATTCACAGCATTGCAGGTGAATTATGGCGGCAAGCAGGTAAATGATTTCAACCGATTTGGCCGCACGTATAAGGTCATGCTGCAGTCGGACACACAATATCGCGACGCCGTCGATACGGCAAAATTTATCTTCGTAAAGAGCGCGTCTGGTACGATGGTCCCACTAGACACGCTGATCACCTCTAAAATGGGGACGTCTCCATCTATCATTTCACGTTTCAACAACGCCCGCAGCATTGAAATCCAAGGCAATGCCGGCTCCGGTTATAGTTCCGGCCAAGCCATGACTGCTATGGAAGAAATCGCCAAGGAAGTAGCCCCTACCGGCTTTGAAGTAGCCTGGTCAGGCCAAAGCCGTGAAGAAAAAAATGCCGGCAACTCCACCATGAAGGTCCTCATATTGGCTCTGGTATTCGCCTTCCTATGCTTAGCTGCACTCTACGAAAGCTGGAGCATTCCCTACGCCGTCCTACTCACGGTACCTACCGGTATATTCGGGGCGTTGTTCTCTGAATATTTTCTGCGAACGATTGACACCTTGCTAGGCCTGCAAAACGCCGGCTTGCAAAACAGCGTCTATATGCAGATTGGTGTAATCATGCTCATCGGGTTGGCCGCTAAGAACGCCATCCTCATTGTGGAATTTGCCAAAGTACGTGTCGATAAAGGTATGGATCCCATAAAAGCAACGGTCGAAGCAGCAACGCTCCGGCTGCGGCCAATACTGATGACATCCTTTGCATTTATCATCGGTTGTCTGCCCCTGGCCGTAGCGACCGGAGCCGGCGCAGCGGCCCGAAACAGCATGGGCGTCGCCGTCGTGGGAGGCATGCTCTTCGCAACATTCATCGGTATTTTCCTGATTCCATCTTTATTTATTATTGTCATGAAAATATCAGCACGGATACATCTGCCAAAAATACAGTTACTATCGCGGAAACACGACTCATAATTACAAAACAAGACAGCACGGTTAAGCCATTCTCGGCTTTTCCATGCTGTCTTTTTCTAGTACAGGCAGGCTCGTATTCCCCAAGGAATGATGATTACCCAGCCTGGACCGGAAATCTGTCCCAGCATGATGACCGTAAATGGAAACCTATCATGCAACCATGTTTCCTTCAAATACAGTTCTGAAGCAAATTTATTTTTCCATAGTCAGCCAAAGGCTGCTTTTGCAAATCATCAGGACACATATGTTGAAGTAAATCTTTCCTGTGCCATATCTTAGATTGCTTTTCAGTTAGTGTACTCATACTCACTCCACCTTTTCACTTGATTTCTAAAACTCACTCAATGGTGACACCCCAATTTTCCAGATACCACTATTGGTATTTTTACACGAGTAAGCATATAATATAAGGACGCCAACAATGGAAGGAGCGTTTAATATGCAATCATTTATCCAGCAAGCTTGTGAAAAACAATTTCATCTCAGCAAGTTCGGCACATCGGTCAGTACGGAAATCATCGCCGGCCTGACTACATTTGCCACTATGGCCTACGTCCTCGCCGTCGTTCCCCGCATGATGGGTGATGCCGGCCTGCCTGCCGGCGCTATCCTCACGGCCATGGTCATCATGATTTTCCTGACGTCCGCCGCCATGGCTCTGTATACGAATCGGCCCTTTGCCCTGGCGCCCGGCATGGGCGGCGTCGCCATCTTCTCCATTACCTTGATCCAGCTGCAGCACGTATCCGTCGGCATTGCCAGCGCCATCGTCTTTCTGAGCGGCTGCTTGTTCATGCTGGTCACGGTCCTGGGCATCCGCGAGGCCATCGTCGTCGTCATCCCCAAGGGCATCAAGATTTCCATCAGCGCCGGCGTGGGCATGTTCCTCGCCGTCATCGGCCTGCGCAATGCCAAGGTCCTGGCCGCTAATGCCAAAAAAGTTGCCTTGTCATTCGGCGATATCTCTCAGCCCGTCGTCATATTGGCAGCCATCGGCTTCATCATCCTTTTGGCCCTGGAAGCCCGTAAAGTACGCGGCGCTGCCCTGATCAGCATCGTCGCCGCCACGATTATCGGCATCCCCATGGGAATCACCAAGATTCCTGCCACGATTTTCACCATGCCAGCCGGCATCGGCGATGTCTTCTTCAACTTTGATTTGACTGGAGCCCTCGATATACGCTATCTGCCGTATCTGTTCGTGTTCTTCCTGCCGGATTTCTTCTCCAGCTTCGGCACCGCTATCGGCATCGGCGGCAAAGCCGGTTTCCTCGATAAAAACGGTGATCTGCCCGATATCGATAAGGTATTCCAAGTCGATTCCATCGCCGCGACGCTGGGATCGTTCTTTACCATTCCCGTACTCATTACCTATCTGGAATGCGGTGCCGGTGTAGAAGCTGGCGGTCGCACAGGCCTGACCGCCCTCACTACGGCTATTATATTTCTCCTCGTCCTGGCCATTACGCCCATTGCCCTTATGATACCGGCAGCCGCGACGGCCCCTATCCTGGTCTATGTCGGCGTCAGCATGATGGCCGGCATGCGCAATCTGGACTATACGGACATAGCAGAATACATTCCTGCCTTTCTCTGCGTAGCCTTCACAGCATTCACATTTAATATCGCCAACGGCATATCCGTCGCTTTCATTTCCTACGTCATCATGAAAGCCGCTTCAGGCCGTTACAAAGAACTGACGAAAGGCCACTATCTGCTGGCCTTGCTCCTGTTGTATTACTTCTATGCCATGGCCGGCGTGAAATAGGCCCGGCAAAAAGGAGGCTTCCATGAAAATAGATTTACTACTGACGCATGCCCGCGTGTTTAATGTCTATCTAAAAAAATTCGTAGACGGCAATATCGCCATTACCGGCAGCCGTTTCCTGTATATCGGTACGGAACCATCGCCGACACAGCCGCTGCAGACCATCGATTTGGCCGGTAAATACGTCATCCCCGGATTAATCGACTGCCACATGCACATCGAAAGCACCATGGCTGCACCGCGCACGTTTATGAAACATGCCGTCCAAAACGGCGTAACTACCCTCATAGCCGAACCACATGAAATAGCGAACGTCTTCGGCATTGAAGGCATCCGAGCCATGGCCCAGTCCATGAAAGACGGTCCGGCCGATGTCTACATCGCCATCCCCAGCTCCGTGCCTTCGACGAATTCGTCCCTGGAAACGACCGGCGCCGTCATCAACAGTGACGACGTAGAGGAATTATTACACCTCGACAAGGTGATTTGTCTGGGCGAAGTCATGAACGGCCATGACCTCATCGACAATCCCGATTCAAAAACGAGCCGCCTCGTACAGCAAGTCCGGGAACATCGTCCGGACTATCCATTGGAAGGCCACCTCCCCCGCTTTATAGACTGGGACCTGGCACAGATTCTCTATACGGGCGTCAACTCCGACCATACGGACCAGTCGCTGGAAACGCTGCGCCAGCGCGTCACCAACGGTTGCTTCATCCAACTGCAGGACAAGACATTGAAAGAAGAGTTTATCCATTATCTCGTAGACAACAATTTATTTGAACACTTTGCCATCGTCACCGATGATACTATGCCCGATGCTTTCATGCAGCGCGGTCATCTGAACTACCTCGTCAAAAAGGCCATGCAGCTCGGCCTGACACCGGAGCAGGCCATTTACGCCGCAACGTATACGCCAGCACAGCGCATGGGCCTGCGCGATAAAGGCAGCATCGCACCGGGACGGATTGCCGATTTCGTCGTCCTCGATGATCCCCGTGATTTTTCCATCGCCGCTACGTATTGTGCCGGCCAGAAGGTATTTGACCGGAACGAACCGCTGCCGCCGGAACAGGCCGACACGTCCTTCCCCAGCCATTTCTATCACAGCGTCCACGTGCCGCAGCTGCAGCCTCAGGATTTTATCCTGTCTGCCGACGTAGCCGAAGGTACAGTCCAGTGCCGCCTGCTCCAAGTCAGCCCGCACACGACCTTCGTCGAAGAAAGTATGGTGACGCTGCCGGTCCACGACCATGAAATCGATTGGGAACACAGCCCTTATAACCTGGCTGTAGTCATCGAACGGCACGGTAAAAACGGCGGCCGCGGCTATGCCCTCGTCGGCGGCAGTGCCTTAAAACGCGGTGCCGCTGCGACGACCTACGCCCACGACCATCACAATCTGCTCATCATCGGCCAGAACAAGGCCGATATGACCGCCGCTGCCCACACGGTCATCGAACACCAAGGCGGCTATGCCGTAGCCGTGCAGGGCCGCACGACAGCGTTTGCGCCCTTGCCCATTGCCGGCATCCTGTCCGACCAGCCCCTTGATATTTTGGGCCGTCAAATAGATGAAGTCCATCGTACCTTGGCTGAGCTGGGCTACGAACACGACAATGTCATCATGTCCCTGAGCACGTTGTCCCTTCCCGTCAGCCCCTATGTCAAACTGACCGACAAGGGCATCATCGACGTCAAGAATCAGACTATCCTGCCGCTCATCGTACAGTAGCTGTCAATTTACGAAATCGAAAAACGAGCCAATCCACAACTCTCGCACCGTGGATTGGCTCGTTTTTATTATATTATTCAGATTTGGGAGGCAGCGTCATATCCTGCCCCGTAATGATGACCTGTTCCTTTTCCTGCCACTGGATGGACGTCATGTGGAGAGACACCCATTTTTGCGCAACGTCATTATACACCGTCGCCGTGTGGCTGTCATTGGTCGATAAACGGCTCAAAGGACAGTTGTCACAAGGAATATTGCGGTGGAACAATTCCCGGAAACAAGTATTGCCAATGGTAATATCACCTACATCCCGATGGAGGAGCCGATTGGCAAACAACAGCGTGTAAGACTGGGGCGTGATGACATACACCCAGACACCTTCATTATCCAGTATCATCTGCAGGTTTTCCTTATGCAATTCCACGATTTGCGTTTCTCTGTGCTTCATGATGAATTCGGAAATCATCTTCGATATATGGGCCATCGTACCGATCTGCTCTTTCATCCAGACTCGCTGCAGCAGACAATCGTCGAATCCAATAAAGCCGCGGAACTCGCCATCCTTAGAAATAGCACATTGGACCACCGTCTTGAACAAACGCGGCAGCAACACATCGCGCTGCCATTTAGGCAGCTCAGCCGGATTGGAACAATAGAATATGCCGTCTTCATCAAAGGAATCGATATAATTCCCATCGCCTTGACTATACATCATATACTGATAGGTATCACGACAAGACGTTATACCTACATTACACCATTCAAATGTATTCTGTCCCACCTTGCCGTCGCTGGTGCTTTCAAAAATATAGACGCGGCTCACGCTGAAATACCGGCCCAGCATATCGAGGATTTCAGAAATAGTCTTTTCAAAATCCTTCGACTCATAAATGCAACGGAATACTTCGTCTTCGATAACTGAATATTTATGACTGGACGTACTTTCCGAGTCAATGAGCGTATTGGCAGCTACCTGGACCTGAGCCATGCCCAATCGCGATTCCAGGGAACTGTCAAACATCTTATAGCCTTTTTTGCCTTGCGATTTCATTTCATATAATGCCAGATCGGCACATTGGAATAACGTTTCATAGGTCATGCCGTGATCCGGACAGAAAGCTATGCCGATACTGCAGCATAGATTGCAGTTATCTACGCCCTGCCAATGCAGGTCCTTCAACACTTCGATGACTTTGTATGCCCGTTGGAAGGCTATTTCCTTGATGGGAATTTGTTTCATGTAAATCAAAAATTCATCGCCGCCGATGCGCGATACGATATCGTGGCTGCGAACGATACGCTGCAGCCCATCGGCAATCCGCTGCAACACCATATCGCCAAACATGTGGCCAAACGTATCATTGATATGCTTGAAATCATCCACATCGATGATCAGCATCGCTGACAACTCGCCGCTGTTCCGCTCAGCAATGCTCTTTTTTATTTTCTGCTGTGCCGTATTGCGATTGTACAACATGGTCAGGCCATCTCGTTCGGCCTTATCCCGCAATACTGGTATGCTACCCGTCAAGTGGACAATGAAAAATAATAAGTAAATCAAGTGCCGTCAGTTGAGTGATCTACTGGCGGCATACTTTTATGCTGCCGCTTTATATGTTTCATGGAATTCTACAGGTGTCATTAAGTGCAGACCTCTCTGTATCCGCTCATTGTTGTAATATCTGATGTACTCTGTAATAGCGGTAACCAGAACTTCACGAGATCTAAATCGCCTTCCGTAATAAGCTTCGCGCTTCAGAATGCCCCAGAATCCTTCCATTGGACCGTTATCAATACAATGCGCTACTCTGGACATGCTCTGCCTCATATGGTGCTTTTTGAGCCTTGTGGTGAACTGTGCACTGGTATACTGAAAGCCTCTGTCACTATGAAACAGAGGATGAGCATCTGGCTCCAGTTCTACAGCAGTGTCAAACGTGTCCATCACAAGCACATTGTCATTATGGCTTCGAATCTTAAAAGTGACAATACGGCGGTCATAAAGGTCAAGGATTGCGCTCAGATAAATCTTGTGTACTTCTATGCCTTCATACCATTTGAATTCCGAGACATCTGTGAGCCATTTTTCGTTTGGTGCATCAGAATGGAAATCCCTATTAAGATAATTTTTTGCGATATGCGCTGGATCACTACTGCTTTTTGTGCAGCTTTTTGGCTTCCATTTGATTGTTGACTGAACGTGCTCTTTGCGACAGATTCGGAGTATACGCTTGTCGTTTACGTCAATGTCATGGCGTTTTTTCAGTTCGTCCCGAATCCGACGATATCCCATGTCCGGGTGCGCCTCGTGAATCTTATTAATCTCATCCGCAAATCTTTGGTTCTTCTTTTCACTGGCACTTACAGGTTCTTTGAGCCAGCGGTAATAACCGGATCGTGGGATGCGTAAGTATGCACAAAGCCGATCAACCGGATAATGTTTTTCAACTGAAAATTCCCTGATCGCTTGGTATTGAATCAGATGACGAGTTAGAGATAGCGATCCTTCATCTCTAACTCTTTGACTTTTTTTAAAAGATCGTTCTCCATCTGAAGATCTTTATTCTTCCGATCTAATTCTGCAATCTTATCACGAAGTGCCTCTTCCGGAGTCCTGCTTGGCATGCTTCCGGCGCGCCGTCCTCGACGATCTTCCAGACCTGCAGACCCCATTCCTTCGTATCGTTTCACCCAGTTACGCACCTGCTGGTATGAACACTGGTATTTTAAGGCCATGGTGCCGTAATTCTTATCGTTTGCAAGACAATCCTTCACAATTATCAGTCGTTCTTCATATGTTGTGCTGCGAGCTTTTCTCATGTAGCTTCCGCCTCCACTTCCGTAGGACTTTATCTCTCCATGAGTATTATACTCCTTGCACCAAGAACATATTTGTGTATGAGAACGCAAGTGGTATTTTTTTACTAATTTCTGAAGGCTGCTCTGACCAGATAGGTATTCAATGACCACTTTCAGCTTGAGATCCTTTGAATACACACGGTTCGATTTCTGATTTAAAAGTGCTGTGGGGCCTTCAGACAAATACAAATCTCTCCATTGCTGAATCGTAGATTTGTTCACCCCGGCTAATCGGCTCGCTTCATTAACTCCTGTTTCTCCAGTTAAAATCTTCTCTACAATCTTTACCTTTTCCAAAGAATCCGCTATCCCTTTTCTTGACATAGAAATACCCCCAAGTAGGTTTTATATTTCAGTGTCCTACTTGGGGGTAGCATACCACAGGGTATATTGACACTGGATGTGCTTTTTTTCTTTGGAAAATGGAATTACAAATCGGTTTGTTCCAGCGGTATACTGTGAGTACAAAGTTTGATGATGTTATTTGGTGTGGGATTATTTTAGTAAGTACTTGCGAAAGGTTGGTATCATTATGGATCAAATAATGGATGAAAAAAAGGATTTGGTGTTGGATATGAATTCTTACGATTTGACGGAGAAGCTGCTGGGAATCCGGGGTGTGGATAGTAATCTAGTGTTCTCACCGTATGCGCTGCAGCAGTTATTAGTTCTTGTAGCAGCTCATGTAAAGGATGGCAACGGCGAAGGGGTGTTTCCTTCTTATGCGAGTATGGTACCGTTGATTCAGGAAGAGAAGTTTTTGAATACGAAAACAGGGGCAATGATTCTGCTGGATAAGGATAGGACAGCAATGGATACGCCGCTGCAGGATAAACAGGTGAAAGTAGTTTCTTATCCGACGGCGGCTTTACAAGAGAAGAAAGCATTTCAGCAGAATATATTGGAGAAGGTTATGGATGACAGCCAGCCTACAGAGTCGGTAGAATTCTATACGGCAGCTTATTATTTTGCCAAGTGGGACTCAACTTTTGATGAAAAGCTGACGAAGCCTCGGCCGTTTTATCTGGACGGCGAACACACCGTATTGGTCCCGACGATGCAGCAGAAATTTGAACTTGCATGCAGCGAATACTCATCAGCCCATGGAAAGATTACGCCTGAATATGAAATGCTGTCCCTGGCCGGTAACAATCACTCTGTCGTGTATTTTATAAAACCGAAGACGGATCCGGCTGTTATAGCTGCAAAATTGGGACACATCATTGAGAGTTTCGGCTCTTTGGGTGATGTGCGCATAGAGGACATCCAGTTTGAGATGCCCAAGGTTTCTGTCAAAAATGAAATCGACTTACAGGCGCTATTGCAAGCTGCAGGGCATGGAATATTGCCAATGGCACCACCTATTTTGAGGGAGCGCATGGTAAAATCCCCATTCAGATGAATACGACAAAGCAACTGACAGCGCTGGAGATTAATGAAGAATACGCTAAAGCTTGGGCATTTGATTTTATGATCGCTACCGTTTCCATAAGGAGGATACCACATTACATACGGATTGCCATGGATCAACCGTATTTCATCGTCATCAAAGACCAAACGGAACAGGGACAACAGAGGATTGTGTTTACGGCGTGGATTGCGAATCCGTTATAAAAGGTTCTGGTATTCCCGTTTCACAAGGAGAAATTAATCATGCATTGCCAATCACCGAGTATCGTTCTCGGTGATTTTTTTGGTGAAGTGATGCTTGCGAAATAGGAAATATAGATGGAATATCGTCTATGGTTTAATTGAAAAAGAAAATATAGATAATTAAATGACATATATTGTCGTCGGAATATGGTAAGCTGGTCATATTGCATGATATGGACGGCTGCTATAAACAAAGTCATTGCCAAATATTAAATTAAGCAGGAAAACATAATATTTTGTAGAAATTATAAAATATAAAACGTTTTAAAAACGAAAAACTAACGGAAATACCGTGTGGGGATTTTGATATTTACAGACTTCAATTGAAGGGAGCTGACAGAATTATATGTTTGGATCCGATAAAAGTACGTTATTAAAATTGTTGCAGGATGCTGAGGTGCAGAGAGCTATTATTGCCATTCTAGAGACAGAGGAACGCAGAACGGAATTGCCAGTAGAGGAGGAAAATGCTGCATTACGCCAGGACCTTGGGGCGGAACAGACTGCAGAGCAAAGCCTTGCGTCTTCTGCAGAATTGACTATCGTGGAGCAACAGGAGGGCGCATCTGCTGTAAAGATGGATGCCCGTAAAAGTAGTACTGATGATGCGGCTCCTGAAATTGTGGCAGCAGAGGATGAATCCGACCAAGGCAAGAAAAAATGGCACAAAAAGTATGACGAACTGCTGAGTCAGTATGAAGCGCTTCAGAAGGAATGCAGTGTGGCTAACGATAAATACATGACATTGGAGCTGGCACATAATACGTTGAAGCAACAGGCAGTGGAATTACAACAGTCTTATCAGCGCAAGACTACGGCCTATGACAACTTGCACGCTCAGTTCACGAGTCAGCAGGATAGCTATGATGCCATGCGGCGGGAGAGCTTTTCTTTCAAACAGCGATATGAAGCTCAGAAAGATAAATATAATAAAATTGCAGCCAAATTAAAACGGGTAACGAGCGTCGCCCAGAAGAGCAGCGCCGATTGCCAGGCACTGCAGCAGCAGCTCCAGTCGGCAGCCCAACTGCAGCAGCAGTATAAGGACGATGCGGATCAGACCAAGGAGCAGCTCCAGGGGCAGGTACAGGATAATCAGGCACTGCGGGAACAGTTAGCACAGCGGTTTGACAAAGGCTGGCAATTATATGAAAAATACGGCAGGGTGAGTGCCAACACGCGGCAGCTGTTGGGGAGTGTCTTTACGGGGACGGATTTTATGTCGTTCATCTGCGGCGGCGCCCAAAATGAATCGCTGAGTAAGATTTGGGATGTCGTCAAATACTGCCTGCTTCATGATGGCTATGAAGATGATGCGGCAATTCTCTGGAATATTTTTGAATATTGTTTGCAATTGGTCAACGCTTCCAAGACGCAGACCATTTATGAAATAGCCAAAGTAACCCAAGGCGATGCTTTCGATGTAGATGTCCATACGCCGGCAGGCAACAGCCGCGCCCAGGGACGGGTGCAGGAGATTTATCTGCAGGGCTACATCAACGTATACAGTCATAAAATGGAACGGAAGAGCATCGTCAATATCGGATAGGAGACATACGAATGAGTAAACAAAAGGAAACACTGACACCGAATCGCACATACCTTTGTCAAAGCGTCGAAGTGGGGCATCGGCCCCAAGCTGTGAAACGGCCTAAACCTGTGGCGGCGCCAATCAAAGAGAAGCAGAAAAAGGCAAATCCCGTTGATTATATAGAACAGTTCTCTCTGTTTTTTGATTCGCTGTATCAAAATTTGAAAAAAGTCGTAGATAAACGCTTTGTCATCATGAAAAATAAAGACGTCTGGTTCGACCGGGATGTAGCCGGACTGTATCCTCGGATGGATAAGCATGATATGCCTGTTTATCAGTGCAGAGGAAGGACAGAATTACAAAAATTTTATAGGTATCATCAAGATAATTACGTATTCGCTATGATGTCATCGAAGGAATGTAATAAGACATTTTGTAAGCACAATGGCAATCCTTTTTTGGACAGTAAAGGATATCTGAAATATAGGGGGATGGCAACATATAATAACTATATTATTACTGAAAACTATATTATTGATGGGATTACACGTCAAAAATGTTGTTGCTGGCAATACACATTTGGAAAATCTAATATTATAGATGGATGTAATGGACGTCAGTGTTATTCGACAGCCAATCTCATCCCCATTTACCGTTTAAAAGGCAAAGATGCTTCACCTATGTCTTTTAACGACGGCTTACTGGCCTGGTGGAAAGAAAAACTCGTGCCGGAAGGCTTGAGCAGTGATTTAGAAAGACGCTATATAAAAATAATGGGGTGTGCACAAATTTTGCCCTATATTCATGCCCAAGGGAAAATATTGAAATTTGATGATACTGCCTATAAGCGGGATAGAAAATCTGAAGCGGATTTGCAGGCGATATTAGGCAGTGTTACAGTCGTCCCTACACCACCGCCCAAGCCGGCAGCACCGCCGAAACCGGTGGTTTCTCCGCTGGATCTCGTGAAGCTGGGACTGCTGCAATGTGACTGGCTGCGAGCTAATATTTCACCGTATGGGGAAAAGCGGCTCACGGATATCAATATGGGGCATTGGGAGTTGTATGAACAGATGGCTCATGCCCAGTCCGGCAGTGAGATGATGGATTTACCGAAGGACGAGCCTTGGGTGGCCCGGCCGCCGCAGCTCGATGTGCGGCTCAATGCCGTGTGCAGCATCGACTTTGGCACGAAGAGTACGGTCGTCGTGCGCCGCGATGGTGACGAACGGCTGCTGCGCATCGGCAAAGGGGATTATACGAAAGCCGTCACGCCGACGGATTATGAAAATCCTACGGTCGTGGAGCTGCGTGACTTGACTAGCTTCCAAAAAGCCTATGCCCAGCGGCAGGGGCGGCCTTATACGGAATGGGAGCAGATGACCGTTTCCCATCAGGCGGCAGAGGCCATATTCCAGAGCGAAGATGACAGTTCTATTTTCTATTCCGTGTTTAGTGAACTCAAGCAGTGGGCCAATGACCCGCAGCGCCGCCTCATATTGAAGGACCGCAAGGGGCAAATGGTAGAACTCAAGCCTTATCTGGAGCTGGGTGACGACGATTTTGATCCCATCGAGGCCTATGCCTATTATTTGGGGCTATACATCAACAACATGCACAACGGTATCTGTCTCGATTATATCCTGTCCTTCCCCGTGAATTACGCCAAAGACGTACGGGAACGGATCCGTCTGAGCTTTGAACGCGGCCTGCGCAAATCCCTGCCGCCGGCGCTGCTGGAGGATGACGGTGTTATGAAACGCTTCCGCGTCTATGGCGGTGCTAGTGAACCGGCGGCCTATGCCGTGTGTGCTCTGCGGGAGTACGGGCTGGAACCGACAGAAGTGGGGCAGGTCGTGTCCTACGGTGTCTTCGACTTCGGCGGCGGCACGACGGACTTCGACTTCGGCATGGAACAGATACCGCAGAACCATAAACGGAAATTCGTCGTCGAGCAGTTCGGCAGCGGCGGCGATGTCTACCTGGGCGGGGAACATATTCTGGACTTGTTGGCGTATGAAGTGTATCTGGACAATATGGCCGTCATGCGCAGCAAAAACATCCCCTTTGTCCTGCCGCCGCAGGGCCATATGCCGGCCGGCGCGGAGACACTGGTTTTTGAACGGCACAGCGCATCCCAGCAGGCGTTCATGAACTGTAAGCGCATCGCCAAGGAACTGCGTCCCTTGTGGGAACGTCAGGGCGGATACGAAAAGAAATATGACCGGGGAGATACGGCAGTGCGCCTCTTTTCTTCCGTCGTCCAGCCTAAAGGTGACTACAGCGTGGAAGTACCGCTGAAAATCGACATAGACCGTTTGGAATCGCGGATTGAAGGACGCATCAGGGAAGGCGTGGAAAATTTCTTTACGGCCTTGAAGCAGGCTTTCAAGGACAAACAGCCATATCCTATACATATTTTCTTGGCAGGAAACTCCTGTAAATCGCCGGTCGTACAGAAATTATTTGAGGAATACATCGGAAAAATAGAAGCGGAATTAGCGGCGAGTATCCTGAAGAATCAAGGAAAAGAAAAAGAAGCGAAAGGTTCATTTGTACTCCATCTGCCGCTGGGCATGACCGGCGAAAAAAGCAGAAATGCAGCAGAAGAAAAACAGACGAAGCTGTATGAGGACGTGTTGCAGGAAAAACAAGCGAAAACGACCGCCGCTGCCAGTGAACCATCACCAGAGGAAAGCCTGGCTTATAACCACATGCTCACGGGCAAAACCGGCGTGGCTTTTGGTTTGCTGCGGTGCCGCAAAGGCGGCAAGGACGTCAAAATCGTCAATCATAATACCAGCGATGACGGCGAAGTCCTGTTCCCGTATTACCTGGGTATTGAAGGAGAAAATGGTTGTTTCCAGGTTGTCATCGACAAAGAAGTTTCCTATCAGAAGTGGATGAAGTTCATTCCGGCAGAATCGGAAGAACCGGAATTTGAACTGTATTACACGACGGAACCGCAAGCTATGGAAAGTACTCTGAGCCTGAGTGACGTAGGTGAAGTACGTTGCTTTTACGACGCTGATCAGATTACCGAAGACAACGAAGATGATGTGAACGTGTACATCCGCAAGGTATCGCCTACGGCCATCGAATACACTGTTGCTACTGAAGCAGGAATACAAAAAGAAGAATACCTGGCCGACGCTGTGCGCTGCGAACTCCAGAAGTAGAAGCGCAGAGAGACGACGTAATTATAGGAGCATATACATATGAGTAGAAAACAACAAAATCAGGAATCAAAGGATGTAGAACCGAAGACGGAATTGTCGGCCATAGATGGGCCAAGTGCTTCCAGCGCTGCGGCTCCACCTATCAAAGAGGTCGAGTCTTCTGTGTCGGTGGGCGATATAGAAACAAATCGGACGTATTTGTGCCATACTGTGTCGGTGCCTATGAGCGATATCGAAGGGGCCGTAAAAACAGAGATGGAGAAACGGTGTCAGGCCATCAGCGCGGAGTTCACGGAGCTGCTGCAAAAGCTGCAGGGTGTAATGGACAAGCGCTTCGTCGTCATGAAAAGCAAAGACGTATGGTTCGACCGCAATGTAGCAGCCCTCTATCCGCGCCTGGATAAACATGCCATGCCGACTTATCAGTGCAATGGACAACAGGAAGTACGGAAGTTTACAGGATATGAGCAGGATGGCTATACGTTCGTCATGATGTCACCGGCAGAATGTGGCAAAACCTTTTGTAAGGGCAATGGCAATCCCTGTTTGGATGATAATGGGTGTTTGAAGAATAAGGGGAATGCGTCTAGGCGCGATTACGTTATTACGGAGGACTTTGTTCGTGGTGGGCAGTCCCTATGCTCTCGCTGGTATTATACTGATGGCAATAGTCATACGGGAGATGATTGTGAACGTGATTTACCTTGTGGCGATACCGCCAACCTCATCCCCATCTACCGCCTAAAAGGAAAGAATGCATCTCCCATGACGTTTGCCGAAAGTATATTGGCTTGGATGAAAGAAGGGCTCATACCAGCAGAACTGTCGAAAGATTTACAAGCATTATACAACAAGTTCATGGCTGCATATGAATCGTTAGTACCATACATTAAAAAGCATAAGGATTCATTGTATATTAATCAGACTGCTTTCATGCAGGATGTCCAATCCGGCACCATGACGGCAACGGTCTTCGACTATAGCTTCAATTTCCAGCAGCACGTAGAGGCTATTGCCAAGATGGAAGAAATTTATCCTACGGACAGTATGAAGACAGTGCTTTTGGAATGTGATTGGAAGCGGGCAAACATTGCGCCGTATGTGGAAAAGCAGCTTACGGATATCAATTTGGGCCATTGGGAATTATTTGAAGATATGGTGGTGCCCAATACAGCAGACACTAAGGGCAAATTGCCTGAGCAAGAGCCATTCGTCGCCAGACCGCCACAGCTCGACGTGCATCTTAGTGGCACGTGCGGCATCGATTTTGGTACGAAGAGTACCGTCGTGGTCTGTCTGCAGCAGGATAAACGGATGCTGCGCGTAGGTAAAGGGGATTACAGCAAGGAGCCGACTATGGCCGATTATGAAAATCCCACGGTTATCGAGTTGCGCGATATCGACGGCTTCCGTAAGGCTTATGCGGCCCGGACAGGGCGGCCCTATACGGAATGGGAACAGATGACCGTGTCCCATCAGGCAGCTGAGGCTATTTTCCAGAGTGAAGATGACAGCTCTGTTTACTATTCCGTGTTCAGCGAGCTAAAGCAGTGGGCCAATGATAAGAAACGCCGTCTCATGCTGCGGGACCGTCAGGGCCATACGGTTGAACTCAAGCCCTATCTGGAATTGGGTGATGCTGATTTTGATCCTATTGAAGCCTATGCCTATTACCTGGGACTATACATCAACAACATGCACAACGGCATTTATATCGATTACATCCTATCTTTCCCGGTCAACTACGCCCAAGAGGTGCGGGAGCGGATTCGCCTGAGCTTTGAACGGGGGTTGCGAAAATCTCTGCCGCCGGCGCTGCTGCAGGATGAAGAGCTGATGGAACAGTTCAATGTCTATGCTGGCGCCAGTGAACCGGCGGCGTATGCTATCAGCGCTCTGCAGGAATTCGGCCTGGAGCCGCAGGAAGACGGCGACGTCGTCTACTATGGCGTGTTCGACTTTGGCGGCGGCACGACGGATTTTGATTTCGGCTTGGAACGGATACCGGCCAATCACCGTTGGAAATTCGAGATCGAACAATTCGGCAAGGGCGGCGATCCCTATTTGGGCGGCGAAAATATACTGGACTTGCTGGCTTATGAAGTATACCAAGATAATTTAAGCACTATGCGGGAGCATCAGATTCCCTTTGTCCTGCCGCCGCGGTGCCAGCGGTTTGCCGGTTCGGAAACGCTGGTCTTTGAACGGCATGACGCGTCCCAGCAGGCCTTCATGAACAGCAAGCGCCTAGCCAGCCTGTTGCGTCCCATTTGGGAACGCCACGCCGGGTATCGGGAAAAATACGACCAAGGGAATACGGCTATTCATCTCTTTTCGGCAAAAAGCGGTGATGCCGGCAATTTGGTCGAGGTGACTCTGAAAATCGATGTGGCGCGCATGGAATCGTGCATCGAGAAACGTATCCGCGACGGCGTAGAAAATTTCTTTACGAAGCTCAAAGGGGCTTTTGTTGGCAAAGAACCTATGTGTATCCATATTTTCCTGGCTGGAAATTCCTGCAAATCACCAGTGGTGCAGCAGCTCTTTGAGGAAGCCATTTCCAGGATATCAAAAGACATAGCCGACAACATTTTGATTTCTAAGATGAAAGCAACAGATACATCCCGCTGCTTTATCCTGCATCTGCCTTTGGGAATGTCCCAGCCTGCAGCCGACAGTGCTGAAACGGCGGCCGACGGTAGTCCGAGCACCGTCGTGGAGGAACCGGCAGCGGAGGAAACCCGCATGGATTACGACCGGGTACTGACGGGCAAGACCGGCGTAGCTTTTGGTCTGCTGCGCAGCCGCGTCGGCGGCAAGGATGTAAAAATCATCGATAACAATAAAGAAAATGGTGAAATCACATTTCCTTTCTATCTGGGTGAAATCGACAGAAGCGGTCATTTCCATGTGGTCATCGGCCATGACTCCGGTTATGGCAAGTGGGTACGCTTCACGTATGGGGATGAACGGGTCTTCGAGCTGTATTACACGCTGGAGCCCCAGGCTATGGAAGGGACGATGGCAGCCTGCGAGGTCAGTAAAGTGCGCTGCCGCCTGACACCAGACGAAATCAGCGATGAAGAAGATGTATTCGTCTATATCCGCAAGGTCAAACCGGACTGCATCGAATACGCCGTTGGCAAAGAGGCCGATTTCACAGCTGGCGAAGTGACGAAGAAGATACATTCCTTGCAGCTCAATCAATAGGAGATGAGTGATATGGATCATGAAAAAGGCGGCATACCGGACCGGTTGGCCCAGGGCAAATCATTGCTGGACTATTTGGGTAAACGCAGCAATCGTTCGCTCATCGGCCAGGGACGCCAGTGGGCGGGAAAAGAGATACGACTGAAGCTCAACGAGTTTTATCTCTATCATATCGAAGAAATCACGTATGAAGAAAAAGCGCCGCGCAAGGAAGCGCTGGAAAATATCCTGGGTACATTCCGCGGCATGGATGGCATCAGCTTCATCTACATGATTCTGGGCAATGAAAGCAGCGTAGATTTCTATTTCGGCGTAGCTAAGGATTATTCTTATACGAAACAGGAACTATTCAGCGCAGAAAATGTCGGCTCCGGCATGCTCTTGCCCAGTATCAAGGGAAATTTTCGGGGCAGTACGGTCACGTCCGTCAATGCGCGGGAACGGGAGCGCATACTTAGACGATTGCAGCAGGCTCATGCTGTAGGTATTATGGAAGGCGTGCCAGGCATTGATAAGGATAACGAAGACCTGCAGGGCGTGGACCGACTCATCGATGTCATGTTCGGCGGTGAATTTGGATTCATCGTCATTGCTCGTCCCTATACGGATGAGGAAGTCGATGAAGTAGAAAAGCAGCTCCACACGATAAGTGATGTCTTGGCACCGCTCGTGAAGCATACGTTGCAGCATACCCATTCCGATGTGGTCAACAAGAACGATACGGATATGGTGACCATGTCCCGCCAGGCGGGCAAATCGACACAGCAGACCAACTCGGCTTCGTCAGGTACGAGTAATGGGGAAACGAGCGATATACGTCATGACCAATCGAATCAGATGCAGGCTTCAACGAACAATGGCACGAACCGTCAATGGGCTGACAGTAAAAGCTTCAGCAAAAATAAAACGGATAGTACGGGAGACCGCAATAGGACTGATAACTCTGAAAACACGGGTAACTCTTCCAATGAAAGCTGTTCGGTCCAGCAACAGAGCAACTATGCCTATACAAATAATGTGGGCGACAGCAACAGTCAGTCTAATGCCCATACAGAGACGACGAATAAAAGCGACAGCAAAACGAAAAACATATCAGAAAGTTTCGCTAAGAACCGGAGCCACAGCGAAGGGAATGTCACCAGCGACAACACATCGCTGACGGAGCAGATGGAAGTCGAAGTCAAAGCGGGTATGGATTGGCTGAAATATATCGATGAGGTATTGCTGCCCAGACTGGATGACGGCCGGGGCAAAGGACTGTTTCAATCCTGCACGTACGTCTTCGGCGAGAACCGGGCCATGCTGCACCGTCTGGCGAACACGGCGATTTCCTTGTACAGTGGACCTAGCGGAAATAAATCAGCCTTGTTTTTTAGGGAATTAAGCGATAAGCCTACCGAAAAAGGTTGTGTCAACGCTTTGCAGAACCTACAGATACCGTCAGTGATCAAGCATACAGTACAAGGGGATTATATGGTGACGGCCTTTTCCCGCTGCGACAGCTCCCAGTTGGCCTATTGCGGCAGTTGGTTGTCTACGAATGAGCTGGCGCTCCTGACGGGTCTGCCGCACAAAGAAGTCATTGGCCTGAGCCTGAAAGAAGAAGTAGAGTTCGGTCTCAATATCAAGGATGACCTGCCTGAGGATAGGCGTATCGAGTTGGGCAGCCTCGTCCAGTGCGGCGATATCAAGAAAAATGTGCCCGTATATCTCAATCGGGATAACTTGGACAAACATACCTTTGTCACCGGTGTCACGGGCAGCGGCAAGACGACGACTTGCCAAAACATCCTCATAGACTGCGGACTGCCTTTCCTGGTCATCGAACCGGCCAAGACGGAATATCGCATATTGAAGGATACGTTTCCCGACCTGTTATTCTTCACGCCGGGGCGGCAGGACATTGCGCCGTTTTTCCTCAATCCCTTTGAATTGTTTCCAGGCGAAGCCATTACGTCGCGAGCTGATATGATTAAAGCGACATTAGAGGCATCATTTGAAATGGAAGCGGCTATTCCACAAATCATGGAAGCTGGTGTGTACCGGGCCTATGAGAACAGGGGCTGGGACATCGGCTCTAACACGTGGAACGGCAAAGATGAAGATGATGCGGATGGGCCTTTTGCTGATGGCGTATATGCCTTTCCTACATTGGCGGACTTCAAAGCAGCTGTCAAGGAAATTACAGAGGAGCAAGGGTTTGACGATCGTCTGAAGAATGACTATCTCGGTTCCATCAATGCCCGTATCCAAAGCCTGCTCGTCGGCTCTAAGGGGATGATGCTCAATACACCGCGGTCCATCGATTTCAGTGCACTGGCTGAACGGCAAGTCGTCATCGAATTGGAGGAAATCAAAAACGGTGAAGAAAAATCCCTCATCATGGGCTTTATCCTGACGAACCTCATGCAAGCCGTCAAAGCCAAACATAACGCCTGGAGCAAGCAGCAGCGTCATTTCCAGCATATCACACTTGTAGAAGAAGCGCATCGCTTGTTCAGCCGGTTTTCACCGGGAGATAGTTTGAATAAGAAACACGGTGTCGAAGTGTTTTCGGATATGTTGGCCGAAGTACGCAAATACGGGGAATCGCTCATTATTGCCGACCAGATTCCCGACAAGATGACGCCGGAAGTGCTGAAAAATACGAACACGAAAATCGTTCATAAGATATTTGCTCAGGATGATAAAGAAGCCATCGGCAATACCATGGCCTTGGATGATGACCAGAAATCCTTCCTTTCCAATTTAGCGCCAGGACGGGCTATCGTCTTTACACAGGGGTGGAGTCGGGCCGTACAGGTACAGGTACGGGAAATGCAGCAGACCAACGGCTACAGCGAGGTTTCGCCGGACGATATCTATGACATTTCCTTGCAATACTATGCTGAACCTGAGACCATACGGCGCGGTGTGCTGCGGGGATTGGAAAAATGGGAAGCTGTCACGCAGAAAGAAGTGGAGGACTATTTATGGCTCCAACGTCATGACAATGGAGCGCTGCGCATGTATTACGATATGTTCATGAAACTAGTGCCGTTGAATAGTAAAAAGTTTACACGTTTTATCCAGGCAGTCAAACAAATGAATCAGAAAGTGTCCATGGATTTCTTGGTACATTATTTCTATTGGAGCTATTATCCTGAAATGAATGAATTGCGCTGGAAAAAATTAAAAGATTTTCTGGACAAAGTCTTAAATAAAGAAGATATAATACCGGATATCATTAATCGGTATAATGTATTAAAATTATCAGTGTATTAGAGGAGGCGTTTGGCATGGGGTTTTGGAGTGGTATAGGTCGTGTGTGCAGTTTTATTTGTTCAGGTATCAGTCATGCTGTCAGCAGCGTTTGCAGCGGATTGAGTAATTTTGCCAGCAAGGCCATCAGCAGTGTTGGAAAATTTTTGGCAGATAAAGCAGGTGCCTTTTTAGGCCTTGTCGCGGGTTTGTCTTTAGGTCCTTTGGGACCTGTTTTAGGCCCGGTCATTGGCCAGTTAGTTTGGAAAGTAGCCGAAAAGGTAATCGTATTTTTAGCCAAAAAACTGGGTGTCATCAAGGAAAAAGATACGCCTGAAGAGATTGGCTATCGTCTGGAAGAAGCCAATGAACACGAAGATTGGAAGAAACAGGAAGAATTCGATTCATTTGAAGAGTATTATGAATACCTGAAAATCCAGATTCCCGATGAATCAATTAATTATGCCAAACTCAAAAACGAAGAGGATAAAAAACGGTATGCCGCAATGGGTATGATGGCTCTGACCAAAGGCTGTGAAGAACATATGGGAATTCAATTGCCTGCTGATTTCTTGTTTGAAGTAGGCAAAAGCCGCATGGAACCCAGTGAAGTGCAGGCGTTTGCCGATGCCTTTAAAAATCTGGGCTATGGCAGCGTGAATGTGCGGGATTATTTTGACGGCAAACTTTCGCCTGAAAAAGCACAGGAAATGACAGATATGTTAGTAGAAACGATGCAAAAATATTATCCGACTAAAAGTGAAGATGCCATTTATTCACGCATCGGTGTCATGAATGCTGTCAGTCGTGATGATACGTTGCTGAAAGGACAATATTTGAAAGAAATGCAGGAATTAGAAAAGACAGGGGTATTACCGGATCCCAAAATTTAGAGGTGGTGACAGAGATGAGCCATTACTCCATGGATCAAATCAATAATCAGATTTACCGAGTAACTTCGCAGGTACATCGGCAGGTAGATTCTTTAAAAGCACCAAACGATTCTACGCTGCGATATATTGACGGTATCAAAAGCGATGTCATTCAAATTAATGGGGCTGCTAATGATATTACTCGTACTGTCAGTTCAGACAGTACACTAGAGAATCAGCAGACACGCATCAATATTCCTGACAATATGCCAAGGCCCGTGGATGCATTGCGGTTGAAGCTGCAGAAACAGGAACGATTGGGACAAACCGTACAGTCCCATAAGGCGCATATTGTCCAGCATATTATTCCATCGTATGAAAGCATGATAGAAAAAGAAAAAATAAGAGAAATATGCATATATGAGACACTACGTAAGCTGGCAATAAAAGGAGGTGTGACGAGTGGAACCAATAAATCGCTATCTAATAGAAATGGATGGAAATAGTCTGATTTCTTATATTGTGAATGGCGTGGGCAGTCACATCCAATTTGATGTAGTTTTAAATAATGGCGAAAAAAAGTATGCCTATAAGAAAAAAGAAGCGTGGATAGAATACTGGCATTGGTGGGAAGATGCAACTTCAGTAACGACGGAACCTGTTGATATCTGCATCCTGTACAGCCAAAGCATCAAGGCCTGGGGAAGTGATTTTGTTTCCTGTGGTATAGCGGAAGTGAAGGCGGGCAAGTTTTCTGTAGCCCAAAAGTCGGCGTGGACGCGGGAAGAGCTGGATACGTATCTGGCCCAATCGGAGGGCTGCCGCCGGATCCGTTCCGTCGATTCTAAAAAGCATCTGCTCCAGATGGAAGGTTTAGAACCGATGATTATCAACATACTGGGCTATGAAGGAACATTGTTTGGGAATGTTGATGAATCGGCATTGTCGGGTGCCGGGAAGGCTGGTATCAATTCGGAAAATGACGGGAGTCCGAAAAAAATTCCTCGAATGGAGAAGCCGAAAAAACCAAAACATCCAGATACTCCTGCTGTGGAACCTGATAATCCAGGAACGGTAACGTCTGCAGATTCATCACCTCATACGGCAACAGGTAAGCAGGAAAAAGCTCCCTTGGATGTACCCAGTGGTAAGGATATGCAGGACTACTTCTGTGCTGAAAATGAACGGATGATAGCGAAGCAGGGTATGAAATAAAAGGATACAGGATAAGCCGTCGCATATGATGGGTGTACCTGTTGGCGAAACGTAAAATACATCTCCATATTTCCCTATGATTAAATAAGTATATCGAACATGAATGCTTATTTTTCTGGAGGGAGAGGTTGTTATGGTACATATCGTCATAGATTTGGAAATGAATCCCGTCTCTAAGGAGTATAAAGAGGTGCGGCGGCATACGGCTTTAGCTGATGCGGAGAATACGGCATATTTGCTGCCGCTGATGCAAGATTCCGTGACATTCCGGCGGCAGATGCAGCCTGTGTTGGATTTGTTCAAAGATGAGGAGTGCAGTACTTCTATCGGCGAGCTTTGTCCGCAACTGCTGGCATTCGCTTGCGCGTAACATCGATAGGGGAGGACGGTCATTCATGAAGCGTAAAAATACATAATATGGTGCAAGCCCGGCTGATAGCGGCCTATGGGAATATACCCATATGTTGCTGCAGCCGGGCATTTTTTGCTTTGGAAAAGGAAATGACAGATTGATCAGTTTGCTTGATATACTGTGTTTGTAAGGCATGACGTCATTCGTTTAATTAAGCTGGAAATTCGTGTTGAGTGATTATGCAGAGGAGGAGATTTCATGAATACGATAAAAGATGTTTTAGTAGAGAAATTTAAAGATGTTTTCGGCTATGATCCAGGAGATGTATATGAAACGCGGATCCGTAATGCCCGTTCTGTCATTTGTCAGGAGAAGTACGACGAGGAAGACATGATAGAAATCTGGGATACGAGTATTTTTTCCAATGGAAAATCGGGCTTGGTCCTCACGGTCGATTCCGTCTGTGTCAATGCTTCGGAAAACTTTACGAGCAAGTTCATCGCGAAATACGCGGATATCGATTATATGCACATAGAAGAAGATAGCTTTTTGGGGATAGATACGTCGTCCCTCGATTTGGAGATGAAATATGGAGTGACGTATCAAATCAGTCTGGAGGATTTCGATAAGGAGGATATGAAGGAATTCATTACGTATGCCATGTCCCTATACACTGAAACAGTGGAGCTGGAAGGGTAAATCAGGATGCTTTCCAAGGGGTGGACTTTTTAGCTTGAGAGACTATGTTCTTCAACGTTTGCGATGATATTTGTAATTTTATCAGTGGTATTACGGTGCAATGACAATAACTGCCATAGTGAAGTGATATACTGATGGCATAGTTTAATTGACGGGTGGACATAGCGAGGAGGGGTATTTTTGACTAGGTGGATGAACATATCAAAAAAGAGACTGGCAGTTGTGCTGGTAATCCTTGTTTCCTTGTTGACGATGGTCATGTTGTCCGGTTGTGCTGGGGGCAAGACCATGCGTGCGTTAAAGTCTCTGGAACGAACTACTTCGCGCTTAAATTCGACGAAGGATAAAGAAAACGATAAGAAAGAAGACACGCAGACGCATTCCTTGTCTCCCATAAAGGATGTATTAAAAGCACATCATATCAATTTTACGGTATTAGCGGCATCGGCGCAAAACACAAAGGGATTCTTGGCCGTTGTCCAAAATAAAGAGAAATATTACATTTGCATTTATTCGGGTCAGGATAATAAAATTGCCTGGACAGACTATACCGCTAAAACGGTGAATTTCAAGGAGAATTATTCGATTTATAGCAATGGTACCAAGTCGTATCATCCACTCATTTTTATTATGGATATCCCGAATGACAATAAAGAAAGCCAGGATAAGGATTTAGGTATCTGGAATGATACGCATCATCATATGCCTGTGTATGTTACATTTGAAGTAGATAATAAGGGAACGGTCTATCCCGAAGGTAAGGGAAAGCTTTTTTCCGGCCTTGGCCTCAAGCCTAGTCACTATCAGGGCCCCATACAGGATCCGCAAAACATCAACTTGGGTTATGTGCTTATCACCCAAATGGACAGCTTAAAACAGGATATAAAAGCGAGAAATGTCATTTCACCCGGTTGAGTAATTCAATGCCGCGGCAGGTACACGAGATTAGGGAAAATATGTTAACCGTTGGGTAAGAAATTTTGAAGAAGTGGAGGTGGTAACATGAAATGTCAAAACTGTGGAAGTGAAGTGCCGGAAGGCAGTGTCTTTTGTGAAACTTGCGGGGCACAATTAGCATATCAGGGATATTGTACGAATTGTGGTGCTCCCTTGGAAGGAGATGCCAGCTTTTGTCCGAATTGTGGCACGCCCATTAAAGAAGAAGAACCACAGCAGGATAAACAGGAAGCAGGCGGACCGGTAGATAAGAAGGTAACGGCGAATCAAGTAGAGCCTAAACCGATACAGCATGAGGCAGTAATACCGACCGAACCGGTGCCGCTGCCTGCCCAACCAGAAAAACAAAATCCACCGACAGCACAGGAATTGCCTGCAAAAACTCCCAAGGCACGCAGTAAGCTCACGCTTATTTTGGGTGTTCTTGGTGTCATCGTCATTGTAGGTGGCGTATATTTTTATATGGCTAGTTCCGATGCGCCGGCGACAACCGTTCAGACCTCGGCGGTGACATCATCTTCGGTAGTAGATGAAACGCCGGATACGAAACCTTTGAATACGACAGAAAAACAACTAGTGGTAAAACCCGAGACAGCCGCTGTGAATGCCTTTAGACAGTATCATTCACTGATTACATCCCATAAATTGTGGGATGCGTATCAGATGTATTCCGATACGCTTAAAGGTCAGGTTGCCTATCAGGGCTGGGCGGAAGGCTATGCGTCTACCCTTTCAAGTTTACCTCAGGATATTCATGTCCTTCAGTCCGATTCTAATCATGTCTCTTTGTCCTTCAGACTACAAGCAAAGGACCGCATTGATAACAATGACAGTACGCAGTATTTTGAAGGTACGTGTAGCCTTGTGAAGGCGGGAAACGATTGGAAGATTGACGAAATAACGGCGAGAAAGTTGTAAAAATACGGAATGAAATTTAAGGAGATGGGTAATATGCGCCAATACTTTATCGGAATCGTTCTACTATTATCTTTGCTTTGTACTTTTTCCATGCCGCCACAGAGTGAGGCCTATTTTAGCCGCAGTGAAGCCATGGCACTTCTGGATGGCAACGGTGGTTGGTGGGTAGATGCAGATACGGGCCGTCGTGTCCACTTTGATCAACAGACGACAGTTATTAACAACGGTGGCTACATTAACTCCCTTGGCGACAGCCTCATCTATTTTGGCAACCGTGGAGCTGAGTTCAAGATGTATATCACCTATTATCCGGATCAAGATAAATACTATGCCCTTGTTTATTATTCCAATGGAAATGGCTGGCAAACATTCATGAACTGTGCCATGAGAGAATGAGATAGGGAAATAACGATACTATGGCGCTTCGAGGTTTGAAGAAAATGCTCCCGAACAGTTTGTGAAAAAATGTTCAGGAGCGTTTTTGTGTGTTAATTAGGAATATTTGTAATTCCATCAGTGTCATCCCTCACGATGGCGCCCATGTAGATGATTATACCCGCCAGGGCAGTATGAATCTGTATTTTGCCAATGGTAGGGCTTGCAACATCATATTTGATAATACAAAAACGATCCGAATTGCCTGGGGCCGGACTGACAGCGGTGAAATGGGCAGGTATACGACGATGTATCGGAATTCCTATCGGACAGAAGCCGAAGATGGATGCTGACAGACGCATAAAAATTGTTTTTATATCAAAAAGCGTTTTCACAGGATTTATATAAATCCAAGTGGGAACGCTTTTATATTGAACTAGTAGTTTAATGCGTTTTGTCTAGTGGAATTGTATCATAGTATTGTAAACAGCGAGGGGCGGAAAGATATCCATGGAGGAAATCAAAATGACAGATTGTGTCTGCTCTCGTGATATCCTGAATATGTCAAACAGGCTGGATTCTAGCCTGATATGCAGAGGGCAAAGTCTGGCAGTCTTTTTAATTGAAAGGAGGAATTAGGATGTCCAATCGATTTGTTGCCTTGGGAGGCGGCAATAATATTGGCAATAGCTGTTATTATTTGGAATTGGACGGTTGCCGGTTTTTGTTGGATTGTGGTGCTTTGTGGCAGAATGGCAGGTTGCTCATGCCTGATTTTAATCTATTGACCCATCAGTATCTGGATGGGATGTGGCAGTTGGATCAGGTCGTTATTAGTCATGCACATTTTGATCATATGGGCGGGTTATCCTATTTACTGCAGGATGAAGGTCAAATCCATTTGTTGGCAAATCCCATTACCAAGATTTTGACGGAGTTGCAGCTGAGACAATTCGACCAGGTGGAGGATATGTACACATCATCGGCACTGCGCAATCAGTATGAAATACAGAAGAACCGGTGTCTTGATTTGCTGCAGCCCTTGTCGTTCAATACGGCTTATCAAGGGCCCGGGTACGAAATGACATTATACAAGGCAGGACATATTCCCGGCGCAGCCATGACCTATATTCGCACAGAGGGCTACAATGTGTTGTACAGTGGTGACTTTTCACGGACTAAGGAATTATTGGCCGGCGGGTATGCCCTTCCTGAGGGGCTTCCTGTAGATGTGCTCATCGTGGAGGGAACTCATGCATATAACGGGCTTAATACTTCGGGTGGTTTCCGGAATCTCATCGAAGAAATCAAACGCATGTTGTTGTTTGGCTATCCGCTTACGCTGCATACGTCGAATGTGACCAAAGGCATCGAGCTGGCCCGCTATTTAGAACAGGTCTTGCCGGAAGTGGATGGAAAACCGCTTCGGATTTATCTCGGCGAAAGTATGACGGCACTGGCCGAAGCGTTTGAAACAGCACATTATCAGGTGTACAGCCAGTGTATCCAGCCATTTCAAAGTACGTTGGCTGCGGCGCCCGGTACGGTCACGATCACTTGGAAGGATGATTGGAAAAGAAATGGCGAGTTATCGTCAGGCGAGCGCATCGTGATCGATGGCAATGCTTTTACGCTCCATGCTGATTGCCGACAATTGGCAGGCTTGATACAGCAGGTACAGCCGGCCGTGGCTTTTTTGGTACATACGATTCCTGCTGAATATTCTGAGCTGGAGGAATTGCTGGGCCGAGATGGTTGGAAGGGTAAATTGTATCAAGTGTACAACGGACAAGAATATACATTTCATTAATTACGATTAGATAGAGGAGGCAGCGACATGTTACATGAAGCAATATTGAATAAAGTGGTGGCCGAATATCGGCGCTTGGATGGCAGACGCAAGCCAGCATCCAATAAGGATTATGAGGTGTTCGTCAGCATCTTGAATAAACCGGGAGCATCTCCGAAGAGCCATGCTGATTTCCTGGGACTGGATTACGACAGAGTGACGCAAATAACCCGTTATTTCGGCCTGAATTCCAAGGAAAAAAGAGAACGAGTGCTCAAGGATGTAGCCGTATTCCTAGAACTGGTCCGGCAGCGCCTGGAGGGACATAGTGACGGCAGGGAACAGTACCGGCAATTTACAGCCAGCCTTCGCAATCAGTATGTGGGGGAATTGACATTCACGTTGAGAGGTTTTTATCTGCTGGCCCTGCTCCAGTTCTGTTCCGATAAGCTGTATAAGCGGACATTCCCAGAACGGCATATTTGGGTACGTAATCTTACGGCCATCGATGCCCGTAATTTTTTCCGTGATTTGAATTACGAAATCGATAAAGAAGACAAACACTTCCAAGTCGATAACATCAAAGATATCATCCAGGATACCATTACCGGGGGTACGGATTCTGAGCAATCCGGTGCGGAAGTGGAAGCAGAAAAAGTACAGGAACTGGAATTCAAACTGGAAACGACCCAATCTACACTGCTGTTCATCCAGCGGTCTCTGGATGATATGGTCGCCAATCTGAATCAACAAGCGGAAGTGTTGAAGCGGGAAGTAGTCACGAATTTCTTTACGACCGTCAATTCAGCGCGATACGGCAAATTATTAGATAATTCTGTGCTGGTTGAACAGAGGCTCGATGCCCTGCGGCGAGCTAAATATCGTTTTCCTGTAGAGGTCATGGCCATGCCGATTATGATTAAGAATTTGTTGGCATTCATCAAGGCCTATGGATTCGAAACGATAAAAGAGCCGGGAACGGTATTTGATGCCAAGCCAGATGATTTATTATACGTAGATTATGAAGGCGAACCGTTTTTAGGGGAAGAAACAAAAAAAGTAGAAGTGGTAAGCCCCGGTTGGAAACGCGACGACATCGTGATTTCGAAACCGCTGGTTCGTGAAGTAGTAGATATTGCCGGAGAATAATGGCAGAAAGTGAGGAAGTCATGGATAAACAGAATTTCTTCTTAGGCATTGATTTGGGAACAACTAATTCGGTTATTGCCTTTGCCAATATGCGCAATAACGCATTGCTGCCGACGGTGCTTTCCGTACCGCGGACATCTGATACAGGTGGTACGGTCACGGCACCGACATTGCCGTCAGTGGTATATTACAGTAAAGAGAGAAATGGCAGGTTGTTGCCAAAAGTAGGAGATTTTGCCAAGGCCCAGTATGGCAAGAAATATGGGTTCGTCGTAAAATCTGTCAAGACATCAATGGGAAGCGGTATCATTCCTGATATCAGTGAGGAATTGCCGGATCAAAAACCGGAAGACGTATCCGCCAGGGTGCTGGAACAGCTTTTGGTCGGCGCCAAGAGTAAACTCATCCTGGATGACATTCCCGACGATGTCATCATCACCATACCGGCATCCTTTGACAGCGATATGCGCAAGGCGACATTGGATGCGGCCCAGTCTGCTGGTATCACGGCCTATGACAGCCAGGGTAAGCCGCGGGATATTCTATTATATGAACCCAAGGCGGTATTGTACGATATCGTAAATTCACAGATGAACGGGGAAATCCCCGATGCGCTGATGGATTTATCGTCACCGAAACATGTGATGATTTATGATTTAGGGGGCGGGACTTTGGATGTGTCCATGCATACTGTCTCCAAAACGGCAGGCAGCGACCTTCTCAGCATTGATGATGTCGCCATCTCCCGTTATACGAATATTGGCGGCGATGATTTCGATACCTTGATTGCCGCAAAGTTGAGAGAATTATTTATAGAACAATATGGTACAGGTCTCAACCTGACGGAGCAGGCCCGCAAGGAAATCCTATCCATTTTTATCAAAAAGGCAGAAAATTTAAAAATTGCCATGAATACGGCTTATGAAACGCTCGATGTCCGCGGCGAAGTACTGCCGGACGAACACGATGAATATATCAGTGAGGTCAATCTGTACGGCGGCTATCCTTTTGAAGCGTATGTGACAAAAAAAGAAATGCTTAGCTATATCAAGCCGCTCATGGGAGAAAATCTCAGTCTGGACAGCGTGGAGCAGTTTGAAAAGCTTACCAGTCCGGCCGCTGTAGATAATATCATTTATCCTATCCTGGATGTCCTGGTCAAGGCAAAAGCAGCTATAGGCGCGGTCAAACCGGATTATATCATCCTTAACGGCGGCATGAGCAAATTCTTCCCCGTCAAAGAACGGTTGGAACGGTTCTTTGGCTGTAAGCCCATTACGATCAACGATCCCGATATGTCCGTCGCTAAAGGGGCTGTCGTGTATCATTATTATCTGCATAAATACAAGGTGCAGGAACATGTGAGCACAGTGGTAGCGCCGCGAGCCGACGATGTCCGTATTGCATCTGACGTCAGGCCTGCTGAAGGGCCGGGCACACGTTTGACTGCTTTCAAGACGCCGGGGTACAGCAAACCAAAATCCATAACGGTGGAAGAAGCCCGCATCATCGGTTCGCCCATCCTGAATGATACACTCAATTTGGCCGTGCGGGGCGGCTACGTACAACCGCTCATCAAAGCTGGGACAAAATTGCCCTATGTGAGCGAAGTATTTGATATTTACGAACTGCCGAAAGACTGTGACAATATACGCTTGCCGCTATACAATGGCAGCGGTTCCACGACGCAGAGCCCCAACCGCAAGATTGCTGAACGGATACTGCATTTTTCGCGGCCCTATCCGGCTGGGACGAAAATTTCCATCCAAGTGGAAATTGACCGCTATGGGTTGATTTCCTTATCGACCTGGGTCAGCGACCATCCACAGGAAATCGGCAGAGTAAGCGTGGATATGCAGCAGACCGGTGTGACGGGCAATAAAGTCAGCGGCAGCAAGCCGGTCATGCCTAATCCCAACTTCGGGATGACCGTTAATTTCAAAGCGGAGTTGAACAGCTTGCAGCAGCTTTTCCAACGGAAGAAGGCAGCTCAGAATGCATTGAATCATCAGCTCGACAGCAAGATCAGCAGGCAGATCCGCGAGGTAGTAGAACGCCTGGCAAATGCGAAAAATGCTGCCGATGGAGGTGAAGGAATCGTGCGCCTGCTGGAAAACAGCGGCAGCAATAATGATTTGATGGGATGTTTGTTTGGCCTGGGCGGCCCCATGTATGCCAAGTGGCCAGGGTATATTCAGCGGGAATTCCATCGGCATTGCCGCAATGTGCTGAATATTCCCGGTGGCTGGCCGGCCAAATTGACCAGCAAGCATACCCAGGCTATCAATGCACTGGCTCAAATCGGAGATAAGGAAGATGAGCCGCTGCTGCGAAAATTATTGCTCATGAGGGACAAGGCCTTTTCCTGCAATGCATCCATAGCGTTGGCTAAAATCGGTGCCGATCCGTCGGACCTGTTAATGCTCTTTCACGACCTGACCCGGGCTGATGTAGCAAAACTGAACAATTATCCATGGGCAATCGGTCGTTCCTGTTCCCGTGAAAAGGGGACGTATGCCAATCTGGATCAGTTAAAGCGGGCAGCTGAAAAATGTATGGATTTGTTGGCCGATATCAAATTGCAGAACCGTAATGTGCAGGGACTGTTGCTGTATTGTCTTGGTGAATTGTGCGATTGCCGCCTGCGAGTACAACAGCCGCTGCCGGTACAGGTCTGCTCAAAAGCAAAGGCTTGTGTGGAGAAGTTCTGGCACCGCATTGAATTCGAAGATGGCTATGAAGCACTGGCAAGCCGTGTCTCTACGGTGTTGAAGATGGTAAGCGGTGAAGATTTGACCTCACAGGAAGATGCCGAATTATTGGCTGTGCGGAATCAGTTCTAAAAGTATGGTTTGAATTATCGAGTAAGTCGTCTGGAATGGGAATGTTCTCATTTCAGGCGGCTTTTATTGTAGAGAAATATAAAATACAGATGGCCGTATCAGTATGGTTCAATATACATAGAAGTTTTGCTAGGATGACGATATCTGTCGATGTAAAATGGTATGCTTAACATAAACGTTGATTTAGTATTTGAGGAGGGATCGTGTCATGGATAGTCGATGTCCTGTATGTGGTGCGGCCGTCACGGCGGGCAGTAAATTTTGTCCTGTGTGCGGTGCATCGCTGGAAAAAAAGCAAGCGGATCGGCCAGCACAGCTTTTCTGTGGTCATTGTGGGAAGGCATTGGACGAGTCCGTACAGTTTTGTCCCTATTGTGGTCAGCTTGTACGGTCTGGGGGACAACAGACGGCTCCACCTGGCAACGGCCAGACAGCCGGGAAGACGGTTTCTGATGGATTTATTCCCACAGGTGAGACAGACGGGGCTGTGTGGAAGCTGTGCTGGAATTATAAAGGACGCATCGATAGAAAGACATATCTTATTCAGATGCTGATTTGTTACGCCATCATTATGTCTTTGACAATCTTCTTCGACGTCTTATTGGAGTATCCTTTGATAATGAAGCTGACTGCCGCAGGGATAGCCTTTTTACTGGCTTGGGGATGTAAACGGCTTAAGGATCCCCTGCTTAAAAGGCTGGGCGGTATAACAAGCATCATTATGTTGATAGCGATATTCTGGCACCGGGGACATATCATCCAACGGCCGTCCTTTGATATCGTCGGTATTGCTGTTGTAGTGGTTTTAATAATAGTGTCACTTGTCATCGTGGCATACAAAATCATTCTGGATATACGGCGCTGCCATGATTTAAATTATACGGGCTGGTTGGCCCTGCTGGGATTGATACCTATCGTCGAATTTATATTTGCTATTTATTTGGCCTGTTTTACTGGTGTGAAAGGGCCAAATGAGTATGGTGCAGACCCGCTGCAACAAAAGAATGGCATATCATGATGGAAATAACGTGTACAGATTTTATGAGGAGGGATTATCATGGATAGGAAATGTCCAAAATGTGGTGCAGTAGTCAGTGAAGGCGCGAAGTTTTGTCCTAAGTGCGGTTCGGGAATTCCCCAGGAACAAGCAGTGAAGCCGCAGACACGATTTTGTCCCCATTGCGGGGCATCTATTGAGGCAGATGCCTCTTTCTGTGGTGCTTGCGGCCAGGCTGTCCAGGGGGGGCAGACGGCTTCTAGTCCTGGCGTATCGGCAGCCGCTGCCAGTGTTGTGTACAAACAAAGCGGAGGGACTGATGAAATACAAGATAAGATAAAAGATTTTTTTTCAACGAAAGGACGACTGGGGCGGCAGGCGTTTTGTATCAGATTAATCATCAATTTTGGTTGCTTGATGGGGGTGTATATTCTGGCAGATGTCTTTGAGGATGTGACTGCATTGGGCACATTGATGATGATTCTTTTCGGGGCCTGTTTTATTGCGTCGGCCGTGGCCTTCATGACTCTCAGCATCCGGCGCTGCCATGATTTAGGCAAGTCGGGATGGATGGCTTTAGTACAGTTCGTTCCTCTGGTCGGTGCCTTTTATCAAATATACCTGATGGTGGCTAAAGGGACCCCAGGTCCGAATGCATATGGTGAAGATCCGCTGGCACAGTGAATTTAAAAAGATTGGGAGGGATTGTTATGGATGGGAAATGCCCGAAATGTGGTGCCGTCGTACAAGAAGGCCATAAATTTTGCCCGAAATGCGGGGCGCCTATGGAAGCGCCGCCACCACCGGCGGCGCAGCCTAAATTTTGTCAAAAATGTGGGGCGCCTCTCGCCGAGGGAGTTAAATTTTGTAAGAAGTGCGGTCATCCTACGACTGGTACCGTTGCAGCCGGGCAGACGGCCCAATACGTATCGCCGCCGACAAATAATGTTGGCAATGGCGCGACGGTACAACCTCATTCATCGGGAATGAATTCAAAAGTCATCATAGGAATCATATGCGCCGTCATTGCGGTCCTCTGTATCATAGGTCTCAGCGGCGGTACGAAGAAAGACGTCAGAGCGGAGGAAATAGTAAGCAGTTATATCCAGAATCCTGTCAAAGCCGATAAGGAATACAAAAACAAAAGCGTAAAGGTCAGCGGCAAAGTGCTGCGGAAGGGACAATTCAATAATTCTTCAAATTTTTCTATCTGCTTGGATCATGAACAAGATCAAGGCAATGACTATACGCTGATCATTGATATACCGAATGATAAAATTGATGAGGTCAATAAAATCCAGAAAAATGATTTTATCAATGTGGAAGGTACTTGTCTCGGTAGAGTGCCGCAAAATGACCGGACGGATATCAGTATACAAGTGCAAGCTGATAAGGTACGCCGTTAGTTCGAGAAAAAACAGAAAATTTATGTAGTTATCTGTACAAATGACAAAGGGCTGTCGTAACGTGAAGAATTTTTTGCGGAACGGCAGCCATTTTATCGTATAGTGATGGTATCAGGATGTTATCATTAGATCGTGATAGATGTTATTGAGAAATATAATATAAGAACTTAAAATTTCTTTCTTTTATATTTCTAATTTATTGCGGTGACTGCCACTATATGATAAGCTAACAATATACATAATGCATGGGAGGAATAGCCGGAATTCTTTGATGCTATTCCGACGATATTCATGAAGGAGGCTAGTTTATGTCTGCACATTGTCCCAATTGTGGTCAGCAATTATCTTCTGACAGTACATTTTGTCCATCCTGCGGGATGAAATTAAAAAAGGAGTCAGAGAATGTGACGTCGCCGTTATCCGGACATTGCCCTGAATGTGGGGCTGCGATCCAGAAGAATACGGTTTATTGTCCTAACTGCGGTGTGAAAGTCCCATTGCCCCTTGAAGAAAATCCCCTGGAACCGGCCATGGAAGGACGACACCTACAAGAATTTCCGGCAGAGCGAGAAGAACGGCGGTGTTGTCCTGAGTGTGGTTATGAGATCGAAGAGGATGCGGCGTTTTGTATGAATTGCGGCCGACCTGTCGACCATCCAGAGCTGGTACAACCTATGAGCGAACCAAGTTATCCGGAACAAGAGCCAGCATATGGTGCGCCTGTTCCTTCAGACAACAGGTCATTTCTTGAAAAATATAAGAAAATCATAATAGGTATCGTCATTGCCGTAATCATTATTGCAGCAGGAATAGCTGGCAGTTCCTATTATCAGGACTCGCAGTATACGAAAAAATGTGTGACCTTATCGGAACGTTTAAACCGAGATAATAAGAGCCTGGTTGAAAATGCACGTATCCTGAGCCGGGCCGCTTCGGAGGAAGAAAAGGGCAAAGCTATTCAGGACATCAAGATGAATAAGGAAGAAATGGAGTCTATTGTCAAAGAGAATGCCACATTATCGGCACCCTCGAGCTTAAAAGCCGATAGTATCAACATAGGAGAACTATTACATAAACAAGCTGATATATATACGGCAGCCTTGTTTGTCATCGAGAATCCTACGGAAAACGATGCGGCAAAAAAATTGGATGAAATAGATACCTTGACGAAAGATTCCAAGACGACAGCAGGGATGATCCATATATCGGGCGCCGATTTTGCCGCTGCCGTCAACAACGATAACATAGTCAATTATTTGAAGATGTACAGGAATGCGGCGCTGGATAAACGCCGTTCCGACCAGAGCCGGCAGAAATTGACACCGTATATCATGAGTAAGAATACGTATGACCAGGAAATAGCGACTTTGGCAGATGATATCAATGCCTATTTGAAGAAGCATTTCAATTTGCGTGGGTCGCCAGGGTATGATAGCCGGGCATCACAGATTTACTCAGATATTATCAACAAGAAAAAACAACTCAAGGATGAAATGATTTATAATACATCTTTGAAGAACAAACTCATGGAAGTATACGATGCGGAACTGGGGCGCGTCAGCGGCCTGCGCGATGGTGTTTTTGCCAGTAAGAATGGACGCGATCCAAATCCGGCCTTCCAACGCGGCACGGCGGCTATGCATAAGTTCGACAATGTCAATGCCGAATTCAATACACTGTTTGATCAAGATAAGTCTTGATAGGGCAGATGATTCGAGTTGTTGATTCAGAAGAATATGGATAATCTGCTTGGTAGATTATATCAGGAGGTGTATATATGTGAAATGTCAAAAATGTGGCAGTGAAATTCCAGAGGATAGTGTTTTTTGTCCTGAGTGCGGCACAAAAGTGATGCAGCCGGTTTACTGCACGAATTGCGGTACTTTACTGGAGGCTGATGCGGCTTTCTGCCCTAATTGCGGTACAAAAGTGGCGGTCCAACGCAGCGAAGCGCCTATTTCAGCAGCATCAAGACCAGCAGCGCCGAAACCGGCAGTACCAGGACGGGTAGCACCGAGACCAGCGTCACCGAGACCGGTATCATCAAGGCCGGTGTCATCGAGACCGACAGAAGCACCGCTATATGATCGGCAGCCAGAGCGGATGGAGTCTGGGCCGGACAAGACTAAAATGTATGTCGTTGCCGGTATTCTGGCGTTGATTGTCATTGGCGGGGGCGCTTATTTCTTCTTGTCTAAGCCGGCAGCTCCGGCAGCGTCGCAGCCTGTGTCTTCAACTGTTTCGTCAGCAGCTAATACGACGACGTCCTCGGCAGCCAGTACGCCAACATCTTCAGCGGCGGAAACAAAACCGGCACCGCCCGTGGTCAGTCCCGGCGATGCTGCGGCAACATCATTTAAACAGTACCATTCCTTGATTAGCAATCATAGATTAGAAGATGCATACAGTCATTTTTCACCGGATTTCCAAGCCAATGTACCGTATCCGGGCTGGGCTGATGGGTATCATACGACCGTGACCAGTGAGCCGAAGGATGTCAAAGTCCTGCAGGCCGATGATGATCACGCTGTCCTGTCTTTCATGCTTAAAGCCAGGGATCGTGATGGTGGACGGATTAAGGTGCAGTATTTCAAAGGAACGTGCAATTTGATCAATGACGGCGGGAACTGGAAAATCGATGAAATCGCAGCCAAAAAGACACAAGAATATTATGAATAAGAAAGTCGAAATGTAGTAGACTGTATCTCACATTACCGTGTTGCAGCCGAAATATGACGAAGGCAAGGTTCCCCACCGCGATTGGCCGGACAGCCTTGCCTTTTTAGTGTAAAAACGGTAACGGCGGCGCTCAAATGTATGAATTCCATCCCTAACGTGTTATAATAAGAAAAAGCGTTAAGGAGGGGATATGCGATGGGCAGAGAAGAAAAAGTATGGGTGGAAGGTAAACTGCTTCCTGTAAACCAAAATCTGGCTGCGACAGCACTGCCGCGACGTTTTTTTGCCATGGCCGATACGGATGCAATCGAACTCGTACATCGGGACTATGGCGAACAGGTCCGGCACTATTTCCATGAACTGTTTCCGCAGCGGTCATATCAGGTTTTGTCCGATCCGGTAGCTAATCCACTTCCGGTCCACGTAGAGGTCCTGTTTCCGACGGCGGACGAACCGTTTTATTTACTGCATACCATGGGAATGAGTGCAGCGCCTATGCATTGCCTTTCTGGTTCCGATGGGACAGAGGAAATAGAGAAATATGGCGAATTATGTATGCTGCTTCCTGGCGACTGGCCGTTTGTGCGTAAGGTCGGGCAGCGCATATCATTGGATGATCCGGCAGCTTGGACAATCCGCCTGCTTATGGAATTGGGGCGTTTTCCTCACGTCCATAAGTTGGGTATGTCTTATGGATTTATGCTGCCAAATGAAGAAAATTGTGAACCCTTTTCACCGATGACACAACTTAGCGGTATCCTTATCGTCCAATTCGAAGGTAATCTGGGCGAACTGCATACTGCCGACGGCACGGAAATACAGTTGTATCTCCCGTTTCTCGTATATAAAGAAGAGATGGATTTGTATAATGAAATCGGCGTCGATGAACTGGTCGAGCGGATATTAGGCTGTAACGACGAGTCTTTCCTGCTCAACGTACATCGTCCCAATGCAGCGTTGTGTGATGAATGGGGAGAATGTGATACAGATTTTATGGAAAAGGAATGAACCACAGTGTATTCAAGTGATTTTACGATAGCTCCCAAGACGCTGGGGGAAGCGTACAGTGCATATAAAAGCGTCGGTTCTTCGGTGCTGGTCGGTGGCGGCTGGGGCTTGAAGAATTTCATTACGTCTCATTATGATTTAGCCATTGAACTGAAGCAGTTGGAAATGAATTATATCAGGGACGATGGCGATGAAATCGTCATCGGAGCCATGACGGATTTGGCGGCACTGCAGAGGTCGCCGCTCATACGCGGCCTGGGCGGTGGTGTCCTCAGCCGGTATGTGCAGGAAATACAGAATGCGGATATGAAACGTTCTGTTACGCTCGGCGGGATACTAGCTTACAAATATCCTTTTTCGGTCATGCTGCCGATTTTATTGTCTATGAATGTCGACGTCGAATTATACGATAAAGGGCGTATGAGCCTGGATGACTACGTAGCCTGCCCACCTCTAGGTGAATTGATTACCCAGATAGCGATTGCTAAGGAACGGGTGTATGTAGAATATGCCGCCTTGCGCAATGCGCAGGCGGATATTCCGTATCTGACGGGAGCAGTATCGATGCGGGATGATTCGTGGCGCATCATTCTCGGTGGACGGCCCAGCGTTGCGGCTTTAGCGGAAAATGCCAGTGAATTGCTTACGGAAAAAGGGATGGCCGAACGGGAAAATGCTGCTCATGTGGCCAGTGAAGAACTGGATTTTGCCGGCGATGATGCCTGCTCGGAACAGGAAAGGCGCAAACTGGCAATTACGATTGTCCGGGATATGATTAAGCGCTCCTGGAAAGGATTTAGTCGTATGCTTACGAGTGAGATAAAGAAATGATATAAACGGAGGGAATGGGTATGGTAGTGGATTATCGTTGGCGCCGTTTGCTGATTCCTGGTATTACGGCAATAGTAGGAGCAGGCGGCAAGACGACTGTTCTGGAACGGCTGGGCAAATATGGATTGGAAGGCAATCTCCCTATCATGGTAAGCAGTACGGTACCTATGGGGAGCGAAAGTGTAGAACACATCAAGCCATTTGATGTCATTTGTACGAATGATGTGGATAAAGGCGAAGCATTTTGTGTAGAACGAATCCATTCCGGCCGGGTCCCGGCATGGTTTTTAGGCATCGATGAATTCGATCGCTATATTGGCCTTCCCGGACCAGTGCTGACGTTATTGAAGCAGCGCCACCCCCAATGGTATATCCTCATCGAAGCCGATGACGTACAGAATAAATGGCTGAAAGCCCCCAAAGTGGGGGAAACGGCTATTCCGGAAGGAACGGATTTGGTAATTGGCGTATTGAATTTACAGATGCTGGGTCATGGCCTGACTTCTGAACGGGTAGAAGGCGTAGAAACGGCAGCGGCCATCATGGGACGCCCCGAAGGCGCTGTAGTGACGCCGGCATTGCTGGCCAAACTGATTGAGCACCCGCGCGGTATGTTCAGCGATGTCGAAGGCCGGCGCGTTTTATTCTGTACGGGCTATAATGCTGTGCAGCATCGCATGACAGAAGCTTTGTTGGACGATTTGGAAGGACTGCACCTCGATGCCATCGTATTGGCAGATGGATATAAGGAAACGTGCGCCATTCGACAATATATCGGCGATGATGGTTTAGAACGGGCATGATGTCAAGGATAGGGAAGCTCTGTCATAGCAGGGACAAAGATAATTTTAGGGAAAGGGTAAGCTGGAATGAAACGAAAGGCTAAGATTAGTATTTTTTTCGCCATAGTCGTCTTGTTGGGGCTTGGCATGTACGCTATAGCAGGCCATGTGGACAGTCTTGCGGGCTATCCGCCGTTTTCCTGGATGATGGCGGTAAAAGAACAGCATATTAATTCACCGAAATCGGCCTATATTTCCGAAGATTTTCAGTTGCCTCCCGTTGATAATACTTTGCCTGTCTATGATAAATATACATTGAAGCAGCGGAAGGAAAAAAAGCTGCCGCTGAATTATGGTGGTAATCGTGAATATGCCTATGGAGACCATGTGGCGTATCTGACGTTTGATGATGGACCCGATCCCAATAACACACCGAAGTTGTTGGATATCTTAAAAAAAGAGAATATCCAGGCAACATTTTTTCTTGTTGGCAACAGGGTGGAACGGTATCCTGACATAGTGCGGCGCATTTATAATGAAAATCATAGTATCGGCAACCATTCCTACAGCCATGATTATAAAAAATTATATGCCTCATCGCAGGCATATACGAATGAATTACAGAAGACGGATGAACTGATATACGATGTTATCCATGTTCGTCCTGTCATTTCCCGGGCACCTGGCGGCACCGCCGGCCATTTTAAAAAAGAATACTGGAATGCTATAGGTCAATTGGGATATATCGAAGTCGGTTGGAACTGTCTGACTGGTGATGCTGACGGTACGGCCCACAGTGCGGTGCAACAGGTGGAAAATATACGCAAGCAGCTAATATTACGTCCATATTTGAATACGCATCTCGTCGTCCTCATGCATGATGTCAAAGGACATGAAGCAACGGTCAAGGCGCTGCCTCAGATCATCAAATTACTGCGAGATAATGGCTATTCTTTCCGCTGTGTTACGACGGCTATTCCACCTTCATGGTAACATTTTAATGGGTGATTAGCATCACGTTAAACGTTTAATGAATTTTTATACGATATAATATATGTGAAAACACTTGACAAAAAGTCATGTTAGGGATAAAATAAGCACAATTCAGTTATAATTTTTAGCAAAGGAGATATAGCCATGAATGTAAATACCATGTCGTGGACTGCAAATGCATATGTGTATTCGTACGGATTTAGCTGGGGCTATTATTATTGCGCTGGCTTTTTTGGCTACGGAAAAACAACACATACGTACGCATCACCCATGGGAATACTTTCAGACACTGTAACGGCGCCATAGCGCCGACTGTAGTAATGGCATATCATTCAGCAGATAAGCAGGCTCATGCGGGCCTGCTATTTTTTTTACACTTTGGGAGGAGAGACAATCATGATTATAGTAATGAAACAGGGAGCACCGAAAGAAGAAATCGAGAAAGTAAAGGCATATGTCAAATCCAAGGGTTTGCAGGTAGATGAAAGCCGTGGTGCCATGGTCACTGTCATGGGACTGGTCGGCGATACGACAGTCATAGAACCGGAACAATTACTGGGCAATGATTATGTCGAAAAGGTCATGCGTGTCCAGGAACCATATAAACGGGCCAGCCGGGCATTTCATCCACAGGATACGATCGTCGATGTCAACGGTGTCACCGTAGGCGGTAAACGGCTGGCAATCATTGCCGGCCCCTGTTCCATAGAAACGCAGGATCAGATCACGGGCGTAGCTATGGACGTCAAACAGGCCGGTGCAGCCATGCTTCGCGGCGGCGCATTTAAACCTCGTACATCTCCATACTCTTTCCAAGGATTGCGCGATCATGGATTGGATATGCTCAGTGAAGCTGGGAAATCGGCTCATCTTCCCGTCGTAACTGAAATCATGTCGACGGAAAAGCTGGATTTGTTCAACAGCGATAAGGTAGACGTCATCCAAATCGGTGCCCGCAATATGCAGAACTTCGAATTGCTCAAGGCCGTAGGCCGGACGCGCAAACCAGTCCTGCTGAAACGGGGCTTGTGTGCGACCATTGAAGAATGGCTCATGTCGGCAGAATACATCATGGCTGGTGGGAATCGCAATGTCATTCTCTGCGAACGAGGCATCCGCACCTATGAAGAATACACACGCAATACGCTAGACCTGAGTGCCATTCCAGCAATCAAGCGGCAGAGCCACCTTCCCATTATCGTCGACCCCAGCCATGCGACGGGCAGACGCTGGATGGTCGAACCTATGGCTAAAGCGGCTATCGCTGCCGGAGCCGATGGTATCATGGTAGAGGTACATAATGATCCCGACCATGCATTATGTGACGGTGCGCAGTCGATTACGCCGGATATGTTCAGTCATTTGATGAACACGTTGCGGCAGATTGCTCCTATCGTGGGCAGGGAATTATAAGACGGGAACTATAGCGTCGTCGGTGGGACATATCGCCGGACAGCAATCAATGAAGTTGAGGTGGAGCAATTGGACAGCGACTTTACAAACATGACCGTAGGAATCATCGGACTGGGACTGATTGGCGGATCGTACGCCCGGGGATTGCGGAAATTACGAGTCAAACATTTAATTGGCATAGATGTAGATGAAACGGCATTGCAGCAAGCATTGTCAGAAAAAGTTATCGACGAAGCCTGTACGACTGGCAGCGAGGCATTACAACAAGCGGAAATCCTTATATTCTGCCTGCCTGATCAGGTCATGGTCCGGTTCATCCGGGACAACGTCCGTTATTTTCATCCCCAGGTCGTGTTGACCGATGTGTCTGGTATCAAAGGTCATACGGCAGAACAGATACAGCCATTGTTGTCAGCTGGTATGGACTTTATATCAGGTCATCCAATGGCTGGCCGGGAAGGAAAAGGATTTTCCCAATCGGATGCGGCAATTTTCGATAAGGCCAATTATATTCTCGTACCTCATAAGGAAAATCACCGCGAGCACATCGAACTGATCCGGCAGTTGGCGCTGGCCCTGGGCTGCCGCCACATTGCCGAAGTGACACCCCAGGAGCACGACCGGATGATAGCCTATACGAGCAGCCTGCCTCATGTATTGGCAACGGCGCTGGTCAACAGCCGCTCCATGAATGATATGACAAAGTATTTTATTGCAGGCAGTTTCCGCGATGGCACCCGTGTGGCAGATATCAACGGGCCGTTGTGGACGAAGCTGTTCATGCAGAATAAACAGAACCTGTTAGAAGAAATCAACCGTTTCCAAGAGTCCTTGGATTTGTTCCGGCAATATCTCAAAGAAGGAGATGAACAGGGCATGGAACAGTACTTGGATGAGGCGGCGGTACGGAGAAGGGAACTTGTGTATGAAAACCATTCACGTTGAGTTGGGAAAAGAATCATATGATATACAAATCGAAAATGGCCTGTTGGACCGATTAGGCGCTGCCGTCCGCACCATTACGGGAGCGCAGCGCATTGCTGTAATTACTGATGACACCGTAGATGCTTTGTATGGTGACAGGATGGAAAAATCCCTGGAAAAGGCAGGACTAGTTTGCCGCCGCATTGCTATCCCAGCGGGTGAACAAAGCAAGAACCTGACTGTTTTATCTGATGTATATGATCAGATGTCAGCGTTTGGCATGACTCGCAGTGATGCTGTGGTCACGTTTGGCGGCGGCGTGCCTGGTGACCTGGGCGGATTTGCTGCAGCGACCTATTTGCGGGGCATACCTTTCATCCAAGTGCCGACGACTATCCTGGCTCAAGTTGATAGCAGTGTCGGCGGCAAAGTGGCAGTAGATTTGCCGAGTGGTAAGAATCTCGTAGGCAATTTTTACCAGCCTTTGGCTGTATTCATCGATCCTGAGCTCCTTCATTCCCTGCCAATGCGGTTCCAGCACGACGGGCTGGCTGAGGCTATCAAATATGGTTGTATCCGCGATGCTGAACTGTTTTCTCTGTTTGAACGGATGCGGGGGGACGCCGATATTCCGGCTCATATCGAGCAGATCATATACCGTTGCTGCAGCATCAAGGCAGTCGTCGTCGCGCACGATGAAAAGGATACAGGGGAACGGATGATCCTCAATTTCGGCCACACGTTGGGCCATGCCATCGAAAAGCTTTATGGTTATGGGACTTATACACATGGTGAAGCCGTGGCGGCCGGCATGGTCATGTTGACTCGGCAGACAGAAGTATTGGGACTGACAGAAGCGGGAACAGCTGAACGCATAAGCAATGTGTTGCAAAAGTTTTCCCTGCCAGTGCGGATAAAGGCATCAACGGAGGCATTGCTGCCCCAAATAGGTCATGATAAAAAGAAACGTGGCAATAGCATAACCCTCATCATTCTCGACCGCTTAGGCGAGTGCCGCTTGTTGCCATTAGCTTCCGCTGATTTGGCACAGTATGTTCGGGGAGGGGACAGCCAATGAATATCGTCATTACGCCAAAACCATTACACGGCTTTATTACGATTCCGTCGTCTAAAAGCATGGGCCACAGAGAATTGATTTGCGCGGCACTGGCTCATGGCGACAGCACTGTGGATAATGTGACACTTTCAGAAGATATTGAAGCGACGTGCCGGGTACTGACTTTACTGGGAGCTCGTATCCAGTCTCAATCATCACGTCATGTTGGGCGAACCTGTTTTGCCATACATGGCGGCTTTCAGCGCCAAACGCAAGCCTTGACGGCTGATTGTGGTGAATCGGGGTCAACGTTGCGGTTCCTCATTCCCGTAGGAATCATGAGTGGCAACGAAGTCATTTATAGTGGCCGGGGCCGTTTGGCAGAACGGCCGCTGCTGCCATATTATACGCTGTTCGATCAATATGGTATTTCTTATACGACGACAAATGGGGCACTGCCTCTTACGGTCAGGGGCCAATTGCCGGCTGGAGATTATGCCTTGCCGGGGAATGTGAGTTCTCAGTTTTTTACGGGGTTGCTGCTGGCGCTGCCTTTGGCGGCAGGCGATTCAACTGTACGTAGTACAACAGCCCTCGAGTCGGAAAGCTATATTGCACTGACGTTGGATTGCCTGCGCCGGCACGGTATTACGATTGGACAGCCGGAACCGGGCGTATACGCCATTCCTGGGAATCAGCAATACAAGAACGGCAGCTTTTTGACTGAAGGTGATTTTTCTCAGGCGGCGTTCTGGCTGACCGCCGGTATCCTGGGACAAGCAATCCAGTGCATGGGACTTGATATCGCTTCCAGTCAGGGAGATAAAGCTATCGTATCTATTATCCGCCAAATGGGTGGTACATTAGATGTATCTTATGATGGCATTACAGCCCACCCATCGGCAACGACAGGCGTCGTCATCGATGCCGCCGATTGCCCGGATTTGGTACCCATCGCGACGGTACTGGCAGCTTGTAGTTCCGGTCAGACTCATATCGTTCACGCCGGGCGGGTGCGGTTGAAGGAATGTGACCGTCTCCATGCTATGGCCGTGGAATTGAATAAATTAGGTGCTGATATCAAAGAAGAACCAGAAGGATTAGTCATATCCGGTGTGCCTTCGCTGCGAGGAGGCCGCGTCCAAGCCTGGAATGACCATCGTATCGCCATGGCTCTGGCCGTGGCTTCACAGCGGTGTACGGGACCGCTCCATATGGAAGGAGCGGAATGCGTCCGTAAATCCTATCCTGCGTTCTGGCAGGATTTTGCTGCTTTGGGCGGCAGCGTAGAACAGGAGGTTTGATAGTATGAGCAATACATTTGGCGAAGTACTCCGCCTGTCCATATTTGGCGAATCTCATGGTGCCGCCATCGGGGCCGTCCTCGACGGGCTGCCGCCGGGAGAAACTATCGACTGGGATGGCGTGCGTAAGGAAATGGAACGGCGTGCACCAGCTCGCAATGCCTTATCGACGGCGCGCAAGGAAAAGGATGCTTTTGAAATCGAGAGCGGTTATTTCAATGACCACACGACAGGGACGCCGCTGTGTGTCATGATCCGCAACAGCGACCAGCATTCCCGTGATTACGAGGAACTGCGTCATGTCATGCGGCCGGGCCATGCCGATTATACGGGCCGCGTCCGTTACGATGGCTATAATGATTATCGCGGCGGCGGCCACTTTTCTGGTCGGCTGACAGCTCCCCTCGTATTTGCCGGAGCCATAGCCCAACAGATTCTTGCCCGTCGGGGCGTGACGGTAGGTGCCCATATCCTGCAAATCTGCAGCATCATGGATTTGCCATTTTCGCCGCTGGGAGAACAATCGGAACGGCTTTTGTCCCTCAAGGACAAGATGCTGCCCGTCCTCGATGATCGCCGGGCCGGCCTGATGGAACAGGCCATATTACAGGCAAAAAATGAAATCAATTCCGTCGGCGGTATCATAGAATGTATGGCTACAGGCCTACCTCCAGGATTGGGGAATCCTTTCTTTGATTCCATCGAGAGCCGTCTCAGCCATATGCTGTTTTCCGTACCGGCTGTCAAGGGCCTGGAATTTGGCGATGGCTTCGCCTTGGCCTATATGAATGGATCAGAAGCTAATGATGCCATGCGCTATGACGGCGACCAGGTAAAAACGGAAACGAATCATAACGGCGGCATCCTCGGCGGTATCACCAACGGCATGCCCGTATTGTTCCGTCTGGTCATCAAGCCGACGGCATCCATAGGACAGAAGCAAAAGACTGTCGATATTGATACGAAAGAAAATTGTGTTTTAGAAATTAAAGGCCGCCATGATCCCTGCATCGTGCAACGGGCCGTACCGGTCATTGAGGCCGTCACGGCGTGGACGCTGCTCGACAGCTGGATGATGACGGAAAAGGGGAGGTAAGGCGATGGAACCGGATGGTTATTGTGTTCCCGTAGGATGTTACGGCATGCCCGGGTCATACACACATCAAGCGATGAATGAATATTTCGCAGGAAAAAGGATAGAGGAAACCTTTTTTGATCAATTTGAAGATGTGATCCAGGCAGTGGCAGAACGTCGCGTCCATTATGGCGTGGTACCTATAGAAAATTCTTCGACTGGGGGCATTTCTGAGGTGTACGATTTGATTCGCCGTTATGATTGTGCTATTGTCGGTGAAAAATGTATTAAAATCGAGCACCATTTGTTGGCTTTGCCAGATACGCAGTTGGACGACGTACGCATCGTCTATTCTCATCCCCAAGGATTTTCCCAGTGCCGCCAATTTTTCAAGGAACATCGTAATTGGGTCCGGGAACCTTATTTTAGTACATCTAAGAGTGCCGAACGGGTACAAAAAGAAGGTCGGAACGATGCGGCAGCCGTGGCCAATGGTATGGCTGCATCTATGTATGGCCTCAAGATACTCGTTCCGGATATTTGTACGAATAAACATAATTATACGAGGTTTTTTGTCGTTTCTGCCGCCATGGAAGAGCAGGCAGATGTCGATAAGATCACGCTCGTCTTGTCTACGAAACACGAGCCGGGAGCGCTCTATCACGTGCTGGGACATTTTTTCTACGTCGGCATGAATATGACGCATCTGGAATCACGGCCTATGGAAGGTCATCCGTTCGATTATTTCTTCCATATCGATCTGACGGGCAGTCTGCACGATCCAGGCATCGTCAAAACGCTGGACGACTTGGCAAAGACATGTATTTATTTCAAGATTTTGGGCAACTACAAAGCTGATCAGGAGGGAGCAGAAGATGCAATTCGGACTCATCGGGAAGACGCTGAAGCATAGTGTATCGCCGCAAATCCATGAATGTATTTATCAAGAATTAGGATTAGATGGAGTGCATCATTATGGATTACTGGAAATAGAGCCGGAAAAACTTTCTGAGACGATGGTTGAATTGGCTGGTCAGTATGTGGGAATGAACGTTACCATCCCCTATAAAATTGCTGTTATGCCCATGATGAAACATATATCGGAAGAGGCGGTACGGATAGGGGCTATCAATACGATCAAAGTATGTGATGATGGCTTGTATGGGTATAATACGGATTACAGCGGTTTTGGCCGGTCATTGCAGCAAGCCGGAATCGTACCGACAGGCCACACAGTCGCCGTTCTGGGGACCGGTGGAGCTGCCAGGGCAGTTATCCAGTATTTGCTCGACCAGAGAGCAACTGCCATTGCTGTCGTATCGCGTAAGCCGGACCAGGTATGTCGTGAAGATGCGTTTTTTGCACAGGCACCGCTGGAAATGATTTCTTATGATACGTTGGCCCAAAGACCAGGTACGGATATCTTGGTCAATTGTACGCCTGTCGGCATGTATCCTCATACTGGCGTATCTCCAGTACCGGAAGCCGTAGCAGCATCTTGTCAGGCCGTCGTCGATTTGATCTATAATCCTGGGGAAACGACATTTCTTCAATACGGCCGCCGCCATGGGGCAGTGACTCTCAATGGTATGTACATGCTCGTATCCCAAGCGGTAGCATCGGAGGAAATCTGGCTGGGACGGTCCATTCCATCTCAAATGGTGAGCCGTATCGTGCACAAAATGGAGGCACTCGTATGAAAAATATTATCCTGACAGGTATGCCCGGCAGCGGCAAAACGACTCTGGGGAGAGCGCTGGCGGAGCGACTAGGCCGGACGTTCATCGATGCCGATGACTATGTGGAAGAGCGGGAGGGGCGCACGATCCCCGAGCTATTTGCTGTGAGTGAATCCTGTTTTCGCGATGCTGAGACGCGGGCTGTCCGGGCCTTGGCAGAGCAATGTGATCTGGTCGTCGCGACCGGCGGCGGTGTCATCAAGCGGCAGGAGAATATGGATGTATTGCGTCAGACCGGTGTGGTTTTATTTTTAGATCGGTCTCCCGATGATATCGTTTCTGATGTGGATGTCGCAACGCGGCCATTACTCGCGGCAGGGCGGCAAAAGGTATACGATTTATATGCTGAACGGATTGAACTGTATCGGACTTCAGCGGATTACCGAATTGTCAACAGCGGTAATATCGATGGCGTTTTAGAGCGAATTCTGGAGACAGTGCAATCAGCTGTTCAAGATACACGGCACAAGGCATAAAAAAAGATGTGATCCACTAAAGGTGGCGTCACATCTTTTTTTATTAGCTTCATAGAGATTTTTAGGTTATTGTCTGCTAACGGTGCAGTAAGTGGAGAATTTTGTGGAGCTGTTCTGCTTCTAGCTGTCCTGGTGCAGATGCTTTTTTTGCCGAACCGAATGTCAAAGCCGAACCAAATAACTCACCGCTGATGCGGCTGATCATGCCGAGACTGCCCATGGACATGGTAATGAGGGGTTCTTGGGGATATCTCGATTTGACTTCTTCTGTCGCTCGGAGCAGTGTCAGTACATCTTTGGCGGAATGAGGCATACAGGCCAATTTGGCGACATCAGCACCGAGTTGTTTCATGCCGATGAGGCGGCTGACGATTTCATCATATGAAGGTGTCTTAGTGAAATCGTGATTGCTCAGGATGACCGTGACCGATGCTTGTTTTGCCAAGGTTATCATATTTATCAGTTGGCACTGATCCTGGAAATATTCCAAGTCAATGGCATCGATTTGACTGCTTTGTATAGCGTGTTGGGCTAATTGGAAGTAAAATTTTTCGGAAAGCTTTGATTCTCCGCCTTCTGCAAAGGAGCGATACGTGAACAACAGGGCAGCTTCAGGGAGCTCCTGACGGATTGCTTTCAAGGCTTCATCTATTGCAGCGAAGCTTTCGACGTCTTGCAGATAATCGATGCGCAATTCGATGATATCAAAAGGCTTTTCCTGTATGTAACGGCATTCCTGCTGTAATTCCTGTACCGTGCGGCCTGTGAGAGGAATACATAATTTAGGGATACCGTTGTCTAATGCTATGTTACCAATAAATACCATGATGACCTCCAATGATATGTTTCCGGATTTTCAAGTTCTATTTCATATTATACTGTACACAGCCCAAACCAGCAACGGGAAATCTTGTCAGCGTCTGGGCAGTCCATGATTCTTCTATTGGCAGAACCAAATCTTCACGGTATACTTATATTATATGAATTGCTATCTGCTTATCTGTCCCGGCAGCAGCGCTATGCCATTAATCGGGGATACGATATGGTGATACATAACAAGAATATTGGTTTAATGAAGCAGAAAGGAATATACCTATGAGTGAACTAAAGATGGTGTCAACTCGTGGTGAGCTGGAAATACAAATAGATATGGAAGTAGAGGAGGTCACGCTGGAACAGGCCATCGATTTATTGTTGTCGCAGACGGATATTACCAATATGCGCGAGTCTGTACCTATTGGCGAAGCTGTCGGCCGCATCAGTGCCGACGTCATTACGGCGCCAATGGATCAGCCGCCTTTTGATCGGTCGCCTCTCGACGGCTATACATTTCATGCTATTGATACGTATGAGGCATCACGGGAACGGCCAGCGGTTTTGGAAGTCATCGGTGAAATTTGTGCCGGCGACCATTACGATGACTATATTCCTCGCGGCAAAGCCGTGCGGATTATGACCGGCGCCCCCATACCTATTGGTTGTGATTGTGTCGTCCGTCAAGAGGATGTGGCAGTGGACAAGTGCGGCCATGTCCTGATTCCCATGGAAATGCACCGTCATCAAAATTATTGTTTTGCCGGTGAAGATATCGCTGCCGATGCTGTACTTGTCGAGGCGGATGAGCGTTTGACGGCCGCGCATATTGGCGTTTTGGCCAGTATGGGGCTGCGCCGTGTCGACGTCTGGCGTCGGCCGCGCATTGCTTTGGCCGGGACGGGTGATGAATTGGTCGAGCCGGGGCAGGAGCTGACCGCTGGCAAGATTTATAATAGCAACATCTACACATTGGCGGCGCGCCTGCAGGAATTGGGCTTTGCAGCCCAGGTTATTGGAATTTTGCCGGATGACGTTCCTACGGCGGCCCAGGTTATCAGCGAGCATGCAGCAGATACGGACATATTCATCACAACGGGCGGCGTGTCCGTAGGGAAAAAAGATATCATGCATGGGGTCATCCGCGCCCTTCAGGCCGAACGGATATTTTGGCGCATGGCTATTAAACCGGGCGCTCCCGTATTGACTTATAAAACGGATGATTTGCTGGGCATAGCTTTGTCGGGTAATCCCTTTGCCGCACTGGCTACGTTTGAGCTCCTCGTGCGGCCCGTACTGGCCCAGGCCAGCCGTAATCCAGCAGTAATGTACCATCGGCAGCAGGCAATCTTGGATGATGATTTCCTCAAGGTCAGTGCAGGCCGGCGGTTTATTAGGGGCCGCTATCATGGCGGGCATGTCCATCTGCCGGGCCATGATGAATCAGGGGTCCTGTTTTCGGCGCGTCATTGTAATGCCCTAGTCGATATCCCAGCCGGTACGATTGAACTGCAACGCGGCATGGTCGTTGATATCGTCCGTTTATAGGTGGCAGCGCATGGAATATAACGACATGACTTTGCTCGTGCTGGCCGGTGGTAGGAGCCGGCGCATGGGACAAGATAAACGCCGGATTTCCTGGCGCGGGTCTGATTTTTTGCAGGACCTGTTGCGGCGGGCTCAGCCATATCCCTTTTGGGAGATACTCGTATCGTTCGCTGCTCCATCTACATACAGCCAGACTGTGGAGCAGAACTGGCCCGTCCGCATCGTCTATGATCAGCGTAAGGACTGCGGACCCATGGAAGGCTTGTACCAAGGCTTAGTGGCTGCTCATACGCCCTATCTGTTGGTCCTATCCTGTGATTTGCCATTTTTTGATTTTACATGGCTGGAGCCGCTTTGGCAGGCCGCAGTCAGTCAAGGAATCGGCATGCCTTTGGCCAGGGGACATGTACAGCCATTGGCGGCTATTTATAGTAAGAAGACGACCGATGTATTTCGCCAGGCTAGAAATGATAAGATGCGGAAAATTACCATGGTTCTGCAAGAACTCTCGATTACTCCCGTGCCAATAGAGGTATGCGATTTTCGTTTCTTTAACGTCAATACGCCGGCAGATCTGCAGTTGGCCCGAGGGCGTGAACTCAACAAAAATCGTGCCATACCCATCGTGTCCATAACGGCGTCTCATTCGGGTTTGGGCAAGACGACACTTATTGAACGGCTGTTGCCCTTGCTGCGGCAGCAGGGACTACAGGTCGGCGTCGTCAAGAGTGACGGCCACGGCTGCGACATGGATCGGGAAGGCAAGGACAGCTGGCGGTTCAGCCAGGCCGGTGCTTCCGCTGTGGCAGTCGTGTCACCTGGCGGATATTTCGTACTGCAGCAGACGGCGGCGAAGGCGGATTTGCTGCAGGTGGCAAATATGCTTTACGGCGTCGATTTGATCCTGATAGAAAGCCGGGCTCATGGAGTGGCTCCCGTTCTGGAAATAGTGGATTCTCGCAGGAGCGATGAGGTCCTTACGCCTGCTGCGGACTTGGCAGCTGTCATTATACAGGCTGGGTGTACTCCCCGCCAGGTCAGGCAATTGAATCCGGATAATATGGAAGACATCCTGAACGTGGTGTTGTTTTTATCCGGCGTATGACTGCAGGCTGGATTTGAATGGATGAGGATGCATGATTTTTCAGCAGCTTAGCTGCTGCAATAGATATGGAGGTACAGATTAATGAGTACAGGTAAAACATATTATGGAATTGCTATGGGCGACCCCGCCGGTATTGGACCGGAAATTGCCTTGAAGGCAGTCAACCGGAGTACGGCAAATCGCAACAGCGTCATTATTTACGGCAGTGAAGTGGTGCTGCGCCAGTGTCATCAGCAACTGGGTATCGAGGCTCCACTGAAGGTTATTACTCAACCGGGTGAATTTGAAAAAGGGTGTATCAATATGATTGCTGCTGCCAGCATCGATGCGGATGAAGTCGTGGTTGGCCAGGCTTCTGCAGCGACGGGGCAAGCTGCACGGGCGAGTATTGCACGGGCGGTGCAGGATGCCTTGGCTGGGAAAATTGGCGTCGTAACGACGGCACCGGTCAGTATGCCGGCCATAGCAGCAGGTACAGACGATGTGAATAGTCTGGAAACATTATTTGCCAGCATGACTCATACTGCTTCAACGGCAACGATGATGTGGTGTCCGTATTTTGCGGCTATTCATGCCAGTACAGGCAGCTCGGTATTGGCGGCTTGTCACAATGTGACGCGGCAACGCATCTTGGAGTGCATTCGCCTGGCGAATGAAATCATGCAGAAGCTGGGTAAAGAAGTACCCGCACTAGCTGTGGCTGGATTAAATCCATATGCTGGCGATGCCGGGATGTTAGGTCACGAAGAAATAGATGAAATTCGTCCTGCCGTTGCAGCGGCTCAGGCAGAAGGTTTGACGGTCAGTGGTCCGGTTACGCCGGATCGGGTATTCTTGCAAGCGTATCAGGGCTTATTTGATGCCGTCGTCGATATGTATCAGGATCAGGGGAATATCCCTTTAAAATTAGCAGCTATTGACCGGGCAGTCGAAGTTACACTGGGATTGCCGGTCATCTGTACGACCGTGGCTCATGGACCGGCTCTTGATATTGCCGGTATGGGTATTGCCAGGGAAGAAAGCTTGCTTTGTGCCCTTGATTTAGGAATGCGCATTTTTGAAGTGTCTCAGTAAAAGGAGGAAAAGCATCATGAAGTTCAAAGGGTATAGACGACCAGATGGTACCGTAGGAATTCGCAATCAAGTATTGATCTTATCCGCCGTCGTTTGTGCGAATCGCGTGGCGCGGGGAATTTCCCAACAGGTCAAGGGAACAACCTGGGTCGAACATCAGCATGGTTGTACGCAGCTCGGTGATGATGCCGAATTGACCGCCCATATCTTGACAGCTCATGGAACGCATCCCAATGTATCTGGCGTCGTTGTCGTCGGCTTGGGCTGTGAAACAGTGCGGGCTCAGGACATCGCAGCAGCTATCAAGGCGGCCTGTCCCTATAAAGAGGTGGCGACAATCATCATACAAGATGAAGGCGGGTCCATCAAAGCGACAGCTGCCGGCGTCCAGGCTGCCCGAAAAATGGTAGCGGCAGCATCACTTCTCGAACGGGAAAAAATCGATGCGTCGGAATTGATATTGGGGACGGAATGCGGCGGCTCCGATGCGTATTCCGGCATTTCGGCCAATCCAGCTCTGGGTGTATGCAGTGATTTGCTCATCGATGCCGGTGGTACAGTCATATTGGCGGAAACGACGGAAATTATCGGGGCGGAACATATCATCGCTGACCGGGCTGTGACGCCGGAACTGGCGCGCAAATGTTACGATACGATAGCCGATTGTGAACATAAGGCCATGGCCATGGGTGTCGATATGCGGGGCAGCCAGCCGACGCCAGGCAATATAGAAGGTGGTTTATCGACCATTGAAGAAAAATCTTTAGGCTGTATCTATAAAGCCGGATCACGGCCCTTACAAGACTTGATTCCCTATGGAGCCCCGATTACTGGTAAGGGACTGATTTGGATGGATACGCCCGGGCAGGATGTGGAACAATTGACGGGTATGGTCGCCGGCGGCTGTCATATCGTCGTCTTCACGACGGGCCGTGGGACCTGCTGTGGCTCGCCTATAGCGCCTACGATTAAAGTGTCATCGACGACGCGATTGTTTGAACGGATGGAAGATAATATCGACCTGAACGCCGGTACGATTATCGGAGGCCATGAATCGGTACAGCAAGTAGGGCAGCGGATACTTGATGAATTGCTGGCTGTCGCTTCCGGCAAAGAAACGAAGTCCGAAATATTGGGTTTTAATGATTTTGCCATCAATCGTATCGGGCCGACGATATAAGGTGGAACCTGGAAATTCAGGTTCTACTACACCACAAAAGCTGCCGTACAAATTTATGTGCGGCAGCTTTTGTTTCGGTGTAGGAATTATGTTTTATGCATCCGTATGGCTTATTGTATTTCGATACGGTGTCTGGTTTCAAGCAGTTTCGGATCGGCTTTTGGCAGGTTGATTTTCAATACGCCGTCTTTAAATTCAGCATCGATGCTATCTTTCTGGATATTGCGGACGACGAACTGGCGGTTGAAGGAACTGCTCATCCGTTCACGGCGGATATAGTGTTTTTCTTCGTCCTTATCTTCTTTTTCCTGCGAATGCTGTGCGGAAATGGTGAGGATATCGTTGTCATATGTAATGTTGATATCTTCTTTCTTCGCACCCGGCAGGTCAGCTGTTACGACATAGGCTGTATCCGTGTCCTGGATATCGACTTTCGGTACGTTGAACTGTGGCATAGCAGACGGCTGGAAGAATCCTTTGAAGATATTATCAAATGCCGTGTCGGGAAATAAAAAGTCATTGGTACTTACTGGAAATAAGCTTCTCATAATTAAAACCCTCTTTCATGGATTGTAATGTAGTTGTAAGTGGAATTTGTCTTTTTGACCTTTCTCTTTCTGTTCAGGTCCTTTCCTTTCTTACAGCTATAGTATACGTCTTATTATCACTCTTGTCAAGTGAGTGCTAATAAAATTATCAAAATAATTTGCGATTTTTTGACTTTTCGGCTAAGATTTACATTTCCTGCTGAATTTCATGGGTTTCTTGACTTGAAGTGAACTTCAGGTGCTATTATTAATATAACTTAGGATCTATAGGAACAGCATAGAAGGGATGATATGGAATGGAATATCGGGAATTAGGCCGGACGGGCTTAAAGGTCAGTGAAATCGCGTTGGGCTGTGAAGGTTTTGTTGACAACGAAGGAAGCAATACGGAAGCATTGCTGGATACGGCATTGGCAGCAGGCGTCAATTACATCGATTTGTATGTACCCAATCCGGATTGCCGCACTCGTTTAGGACAAGCATTGGTTGGACGACGTGATAAGGTCATGCTGCAGGCTCATTTGTGTACGGTCTGGAAGGATGGGCAGTATGTGCGGTCCCGCAATATTGAAGAAGTGCGTCAAAGTTTTGATGATTTACTTTTACGGCTTCAAACCGACCACGTGGAAGTGGGCATGATTCATTATGTTGATTCCCTGAGCGATTGGGAAAATGTGTTGCAGGGACCGGTCATGCAATATGCCCGGGAACTCAAGGCGGCCGGAAAAATCGGGCATATCGGTTTGAGCAGTCATAACCCTGTCGTAGCGGCTGCGGCTGTAGACAGCGGCCTCATCGAAGTCTTGTTGTTCAGTGTCAATCCATGCTATGATTTGCAGCCGGCAGGAGAAGATTGTGAGGAGTTGTGGAATAGTAAGAATTACGAACGTCCCTTGTTGAATATGGATGCAGACCGAGAACGGCTGTATGAGCTTTGTCGGCGTAAGGGTGTAGGCATTACGGTCATGAAAGCGTTTGGCGGCGGCGATCTGTTGAGAGCGGATTATTCACCGGCCGGCGTGGCCTTGACCGTTTGCCAGTGTCTCCATTATGCTTTGTCGCGGCCCGCTGTGGCTACAGTTATGGCCGGAGCTCATACGGTAGCGCAACTGCAGCAGAGCTTAGCCTATGAGACAACAGGAGAAAATGAACGAGATTACGCTGCTGCGCTCGCTTCATTTCCTCGCATCAGTTGGGAAGGTCATTGTATGTATTGCGGTCACTGTGCGCCTTGCCCACAAGGTATCGATGTAGCGGCAGTGACTCAGTTCCTCAATCTGGCTATAGCTCAAGGCAATGTTCCTGAAACGGTACGAGACCATTATGCTTTATTGTCTCATAAGGCCGGGGAGTGCATCGCCTGCGGTGCCTGTGAGACGCGCTGTCCCTTCGGTGTGCAGATAGTGGAAAATATGAAACAGGCCAAAACGATGTTTGGAAAGTAATATGTACGATAAAACGAGCTGGAATTCACTCCAGCTCGTTTTAGGCGTATTATTGTAGTTTTCTTTTTATGTGGAGGACGACGATTTCCGGTGCTGGACCGATTCGTACTGGCAGGGCCCATAGGCCATAGCCGCTGGAAACGATGGCAATCATGGAGCCGAATCGTTTCATGCCGTAATCTAATTCGTACAGATGGCGGGTAAAAAAACGGTTGGGGAAAAATTGTCCGGCATGGGTATGGCCAGCCAGATACACATCATAACCTGATTCAGCCGCTGACAGGATGCGCCACGGTTCATGATCGATTAGTATATGGAAGCTGGCATCGGTATGATGTGGGACTGCCTGGATAGGATGGTGCAGATAGTCGTCGACGCCAGTGATTTGCAGACCTGGCAAGGGTTCCACCGTTTTATCTTTCAGAAATTGTATGCCCAGAGGAGCCAATTGTGCCTGTTCTCTTTCCGGTTCCTGGCTGATGTAATCGTGGTTGCCAAATACGGAGTAGATGCCACCATGTGCATGCAGGCTGCCTAGTCCTTGAAAGCTGCCGTCACGTATGACAAAATCGAGATTTCCATCGACCATATCGCCGCCAAACAAGATGATGTCAGCTCGGACGGCATTTATCTTGCGGACAAGGCGACGACAATAGCGATTGCTCAGCAGCATACCTAGATGGATATCGCTGGCAAAGGCAATAGTAATATCCTGCTCCAATCGTTTTGCCGTTTCGACGGTAATTTCCCGATATACAGGATGAAAAGCGCGCCACGTGCCGATGGCAATAACCAGCCAGATGGCAGAGAATCCAACCAGGGATAGTGTGCCGGACCAAGCGTTCCAGAGCAGCAGATTGCCCGTGAGTACGGCCAGCAGGAACACGATGAAGTACAAGACCAGCAGCCATAGGGAATAGTAAAAAAATATGAACCAGAAGCCGCCAAACCATGAAGCTATCTTTGCCAGCAGCAGACTGGGCGGCCGTGCTGTAATATTGGGTATGAGAAACAAGACCGGACCGATGAAGAATAGCAGAACTGCCGGATAAGGCTGCCATGCCGGCAGGCCGCTGCGGTACATCCACCATTGTCCGATTCCAACAATCATACCGGTGAAGGCAATAATCAGGAAAAAATAGGAACGGCGTATGCGATGCTTCATTAGGATGGAAAATCTCCTTTATTATGGAATTACCTTATCAGCATTATGCTTAATGTGCACGACGACGATTTCCGGAGGTGCGCCGAGGCGTATAGGTGGTCCCCAGAAGCCGTAGCCATTCGTTACGACGGCTAGCAGAGAGCCGAAGGAATGGCTGCCGTGGTCTAGTAAGTACATCTTTTCGGTGATGACAGTGTTTGGGAAGAATTGCCCGCCATGGGTATGGCCGGCTAAATACAGGTCGTAACCTGCTTGAGCTGCGGACCGGATCCGATATGGTTCGTGATCCAGCAGGATGGTGACATAGTCTTTATCCGGTACCGGTACATCCTTGCGGGGCTCGTGGAGATAGTCGTTCAAGCCGGTCAATTGCAGCGTGTCATCTAAGACGATTTGCTCGTTTTTGAGAAAGCGGATCGGTGAAAATAGAACTGCTTCCTCTTTGATGGCACTATTGAAATAATCGTGGTTTCCATAGACTGCGTAAACGCCCAGAGGCGCTGAGAGAGTGGTCAGTCCTTCGTAACTGCCATCGGCTGTGACGAACGGCAGGTTGCCATCGATGATGTCGCCGCCTAAGAGGATGACGTCCGGCTGCATGGCGTTGAGACGATTGGCCAGCTCCTGACTGAAGTTTGGGCCCAGTATGGGACTTAGATGGATATCAGAGACAAAGGCCACGGTATATTCCTTTGATAAGGGGCGATTGGTCGTCATGAAGATATCTCGGTAAACGGGATGGAAAGCGTTCCAGGTACCGATGACCGCGGCTAGTACGATGACCGTGATACCGGCACCGGCGATACGACGGGACCAAAGCGTCCAACTGAATTTCTGGCACAAAGCCTTCCATACTATATAGAAGGCGCCGTATATAATGAGCCACAACAAGGAATAGCATGTCATGAACAGCCAGTAGCCACCGATCCAGGCCAGGGTGCGAGTCAGTGATGGCGGCAGGTAAGCGATGGCCAGATGAGGTAAGACAAATGTCCAAGGCAGTATCAGTAAGCTGAGGAGGACTGTTCTGTGACGCAGCAGGGGAAACGGGCGTCGGTATACCTGCCACTGTATCAGGCCTGCCATCATGCCGATGAAGGCAATGAGTGAGAAAAAAAAGACGCGGTTTACCATGGGTGAATTTCCTCAAGACTAAGGGGACAGGCCATGATTATTTTCCCCGCACTTGTTCCATTAAGGCACGGAATGCATTGATGTAGAAGAAGGCGTCAAAATTGATGGCGACGCCGGCAAAACCTTGCTGAATGAAGGAACGGGCGGCGTTGCCGTCACCTGCATAAATCAGGCAGGGTTTGCCAGCTTTTTGGCACGTAGACAGAATATGGGATAATGCAGCTTGGAATTCGGGCTTTTCGAATTGCGCCGGCATGCCCATGCCGATGGATAAGTCATAAGGGCCGATAAAGATGCCGTCGACACCGGGGATATTGACGATTTCTTCGATGTGTTCCAAGCAGCCTACGGTTTCGCACTGTGGAATCAGCAAGGTATGGCTGTTGCAATAGTCGAAATAGCCTTGCACGTCCTGGGCGTGAGGGGCGAATCCGTATTCAGCGCCGCGGGCCATGAAGAAGCCTCGGCTGCCAACAGGCGAATATTTGCCCCAGGAAACAATCTGGCGCACTTGGTCCACCGTTTCTACACAGGGAATAATCAATCCCCTGGCACCGACATCCAGCATTTTCAGGATGGCCGGGCGGCTGATTTCTTTGACCCGTACGAAAGCAGCCAAATTTTTCGTTTCAGCGGCGCGGATGTAGTCCATGGCACTTTCGACGTCGAAGGGGCCGTGTTCCGTATCGATGATGATGTAGTCGAGACCGGCGATGCCCAGGCATTCGACGGCGCTCATGCCGCCTAATTCAAAAAAGGTGCCGATGATAGGGGTGTGTTCTTGGAGCATGGGGATAATCTTATCAGACATGGTACATTCCTCCTTATATATAACAGGGATAGGTGTGATAATGAATCAGTTTTTGGGCTTATCGTCAGGCTTTGTTTCTTTTGGCGTACTGTCATTTTTCACTTCCGGTTCGTCCAGGGTAGTAGCCTTGCGGAATTCACGGATGCTTTTGCCCAGGGCCTTGCTAATGTCTGGCAGTTTTCCCGGTCCGAATACAATCAAAGCAATGATAAGAATTAAAATAAGCTCAGGCATTCCTACATTGAACATGATATGACACTTCCTTCCTTTTAAAAACATCTCGAAATAGGACGGGTATATCCATCCTGTTTCGAGATGTGATCTGTGTTTACTGCTGCTTACTGTTCCGATTCGTGACTGCAGGCTGCTGCTGTGTATCTGTTTTTTCTTTACTTGTATTATTTGCTTTATTTGTTTCTTTTGCCTTTGTCGTGTCAGCAGATTTCTTTTCTGTCGTCGATGCTTTTGGGGCTTCCCGTTTGACTGGAGTCAATTTTTCCATTCCTGTAGGAACGGAGAAATCATGGCTTTCTGAACCCTTGACGGCATCTTCCATATAATCGCGCCAAATCGTTGCCGGAATAGTACCGCCATAGACTTCGCCCAGGCTGTGAGAACCTGTGTCATCGCCAATCCATACGGCTGTGACGATATCCGGGGTATAACCGACGAACCAGGCATCTTTATTATCATCTGTCGTGCCGGTCTTGCCTGCCATGGGACGGCCGATATTAGCACCTGTACCGGTACCGTACTGTACGACCGATTCCAACATGCTGGTCATGTAGTAAGCGACTCGTTCCGATAAGGCACTCGTCTTGGCTGTATCGCGGCGGCTATTGTTTTCATCTTCCAGGACATTGCCGTTCCGGTCCAGTATCTTGACGATAGGTGTCGGAGCGACGTGGACGCCTTTATTGGCGAATGTACCATAAGCACTGGCCATATCCAGCGGTGTGACACCGCGGGTCAGGCCGCCCAAAGCCATGGCCAGATTGCGGTCATTAGTACTGCCGCTCTTGACGAGGCTGTGGATGCCCATCTTTTCTGCTGTCGAGATGACTTCGTCTGAGCCGACTTCATCGCAGAGCTGGACGGCAATGGTATTGACTGACATGGCCAGCGCCTGCCGCAAGGACATGGTGCCGCTATAGGAGTTGCTGGAGTTCTTAGGGCTCCAGCCGCCGTAGGTCACTTTTTTATCTTCCATTGACGAATCCGGCGTCAATTTCTTTTTCGTCAGAGCTGCTGCGTAAACGAAAGGTTTGAAAGCTGAACCAGGCTGGCGTTCTGCCATGGTAGCCCGGTTGAAGCTGTCTTGGCCGCGGCCGCCGATCATGGCCAGGATATGACCGTTATGCGGATCGACAGATACGATAGCTACCTGAGGCTGTGTCAAGCCGTTATCGTCTTTGTAATAATCAGGCAGATGCCGCAGCGATTCACGGGCAGCATGTTGTTTATCCGTGTCGAGGGTCGTGTAGATTTTGAGGCCTTCTTTGTACAATGCGTCTTCACCGTATTTTTCAGCGACGACCTGGGCAACGTAATCGATGAAATAAGCGGATTCAGGATTTTCTGCGGCTTTTTTCTTTTTCGTCAGCGCCAAGTCATCATTTTTGGCTTTGGTGGCCTCCGTATGGGTGATGTAGCCATATTTTTCCATCTGGTCCAATACGACGCCCTGTCGTTCTTTAGAAGCATTCAGATTATTGAACGGAGAATAGTAGTTTGGGCTCTGGGGCAGGCCGGCTAAAACGGCGCATTGCGGCAGCGTCAATTGTTCTACATCCTTATCGAAATAGACTTTGGCTGCTGTCTGGATTCCGTAAGCTCCCTGGCCGAAATAAATCTGGTTCATGTACATTTCCAGTATTTCTTTTTTGCTGTATTTCCGTTCGATTTCGATGGCCAGCATCGCTTCCTGGATTTTACGCTTTAGTGTCTGTTCTTGTGTTAAGAAAGCATTTTTGGCCAATTGCTGTGTAATGGTACTGCCACCCTGGGAAATGCCGCGGTTGGTCATATTGGCCCATAAAGCACGGAATATACCGCGCGGGTCGACGCCGATATGATCATAAAACCGTGCATCTTCTGCGGCAATAAATGCATTCTGCAGATTTTGCGGGACTTTGTTGATATCGATAGGTAGACGATTTTCTTCCGAATGGAGTGTCGTCAGTAATTTACCCTTTGAATCAAATATCTGGGATGATGCTGCCGGACGCATATTGTTGCTCACTGTCGGCAGTGATTGAAAGGCTGCAAAGATATAACCAAATCCTAGGCCAGCGCCGATTACAAAGAGCAAAACCACGATGATGCGAATAAATCGAAAGCGGCTTTGTTTTTTGACATGCTTTGCTCTACGTCTGGGTGTATACATAGGTCCTCCTGTTTATAAAAGACTAGATTACAAGGTTTATTTCATACTTTACTAGTTTCTTATTATAACACATTTCTTCTAAGTGTACATCTATATTTAATGCCTGTACATCCATAAATACTGTGTTGGTTCCGGACTGTTTCGGTCATGCCGGCAGAACGACGTTTTCTCAAACATCATATTAAAGAATTTAATTTATATAGGAACATGGAGATTTGTGAAGGGCACACACGAACATGAAAGCGCCTGTTTTGTCTATAATGTAGTATTAACATAATTCAATGCACCAATAAGAATATACTAAAATGCGAATATATCATAAAATAGTGTTGACACAAAAGAATAAATAGTGTACTATAATTCAAGAAAGACAATTAATTAGTGTACATCATTCGGGAGGTATTCAATATGAGCAGAGAAAACGCTTATGTATTATGGTTTGATGAATTACATCGTGCCGATGTGGCCTTGGTAGGGGGCAAATCTTCTTCATTGGGAGAACTTACATCGAGTACGAATGTTCCAGTACCTTATGGATTTGCGACTACCGCCTATGGATATAAACACTTTATGCAGGCAACTGGCCTGGATAAAAAGATAAAAGAATTATTGGAAGGCTTGACCGATGTGGAAGATGCTTCTCAGCTGCGTATCGTTACGGCTGAAGTCCGTAAAGCTATCTGCGACACGGATATGCCGGCAGATCTTGCCGATGCAATTCGTCAGGCATATAAAGAATTAGGCGAAAAGGTAAAAGAAGGCGAACCTTTCGTAGCAGTCCGTTCCAGTGCTACGGCTGAAGATTTGCCTGATGCCAGCTTTGCCGGCCAGCAGGACACGTACCTGAATGTCAAGGGCGCCGACATGGTCATCCAGAAAGTAAAAGAATGCTACGCTTCGACATTTACGGACCGAGCGACATACTATCGCACGAAAAAGGGCTTCGATCATTTGTCCGTAGCCTTGAGTGCAGCTGTACAGATGATGGTATTTTCCAAAGCTGCCGGTGTCATGTTTACGGTCGATCTCGTGACCGGCGATGATTCCAGCATCACCATTGAAGGTTCCTGGGGTTTAGGCGAATATGTCGTACAAGGTACGGTAACACCGGATAATTTCAAAGTCCGTAAAGCAGACCAAGCCATCGAATCGAAGATGATCAATGTCAAACCCATCGAATTGGTCCGCAAACCGGATGGAGATTGTGAAGAACGGAAGGTGCCGCAGGAATTACAACAGGCCCAGGCTATTTCGGATGAACAGGTCAAGGAACTTGCCCAGTATGCCATTGCCATTGAAAAGCACTATGGCTGCTACATGGATATGGAATGGGGCGTCGATGACCGTACTGATAAGATTTGGATTTTACAAGCTCGACCTGAAACCGTATGGTCGAGGCGTAATAAGGAAAAACAAGCTAAAATGGAGGTGCAAGCAGCTGTGACTACGGATCGTAAAGTAATAGTAAAAGGACTTCCGGCCAGCCCGGGTCATGTTGCAGGTAAAGCTCATGTCATTTTGGATCCCTCTCGGATTGCAGAATTCAAAGATGGCGAAATTTTGGTAACGACCATGACGGCACCGGATTGGGTCCCGGCCATGAAGAAGGCAAAAGCTATCGTAACGGATGCCGGCGGTATGACCTGCCATGCATCTATTGTCAGTCGTGAATTGGGTATTCCCTGTATCGTCGGTACGAAGAGCCGCAGCACTGAAGCGACACAGACGATTACTGACGGCATGGAAATCACTATCGATGCAACGAATGGCATTGTCTATGACGGCATTGTAGCAGATATCGTGAAACCTCAGGGTGAAGCAGCTGCAGCTGTCGGCAGCGCAACTGTCGTAGCTGAAAGTGCACCTGTAACGGGTACGAAGATTTATATGAATCTGGGCGATCCGGATCTGGCTGAAAAATACGGCGTCCTGCCTTGCGATGGCATCGGCCTTATGCGGGAAGAATTCATCTGGACGACATTTATTCATGAACATCCGTTATATCTCATCGAAATCGGTCATCCGGAACGCGTTGTAGAACAGCTTGCTGACGGCATGAGAAAAGTTTGCCAGGCTTTGGCACCTCGTCCGGTAACGCTTCGTTTCAGTGATTTCAAATCGAGTGAATACCGCGATTTGAAAGGCGGCGACAAATACGAACCGGAAGAAAGCAGTGCTCTCCTCGGCTGGCGTGGTGCTTCCCGTTACTATGATCCTAAATACATTGAAGCGTTCAAACTGGAAATCCAGGCTGTCCGCAAGGTTCGGGAAGAATTCGGTTACAAGAATCTTAATGTCATGATTCCGTTCTGCCGCAAAGTCGATGAAATGGCAAAAATCGTTGATTTGATGGCTCAGGAAGGCTTGCGCCGCGGTCCTGATTTCAAGGTATGGCTCATGGCTGAAATTCCGTCGAATATCATTCTGGCAGACCAGTTCAATCAATTTGTAGATGGTTACTCCATCGGCTCCAACGATTTGACTATGCTCATCATGGGCTGCGATCGCGATAACGATACGGTGTCGCATCTCTTTGATGAACGCAACTTGGCTGTCAAACGGGCTATTCGCCACCTTATTTCTGCAGCCCATAAAGATGGCAAGACCGTTTCCATCTGTGGCCAGGCACCGAGTGTATATCCTGACTTCACAGAATTCCTGGTCAAGAGCGGTATCGATTCCGTCTCGGTCAACCCTGATGCTGTCGTAGCGACACGGAAGATGGTAGCTCAGGTTGAACAGCGCATGATGATGGATGCACTGACCGGCAAAGGCAAAGCTGATACTGAAGATTACACGTGGTAAGCTTGAAATAATGCCGCAGGCCGTATCAAAAGACTATTAATGGCTTTTGATACGGCTTGTTTTAGTGTATACTATAAAATGTAGTGTATAATATAATGAGAGACATCGAGGGAGGTGGATCAGGAACATGCTATCAGAACGCCAGGAAACTATTTTGAGTATAGTCAAAGGGCAAAGTCCGATTACGGGACAGCATATTGCTGGAAAACTTAACGTGACCCGGGCGGCACTTCGATCTGACCTGGCAATTTTAACGATGCTGGGATTGATCGATGCGCGTCCCAAACTGGGATATTTCTTTACGGGTAATAAAGAAAAAGATTTATTGTCCAATTTGATGAACCAGATTGTCGTCGGATCGGCCTTGTCACAGCCTGTCATCATTGGCGAACATGCCAGCGCTTATGACGCTATCATTGCCATGTTTACAGAAGATACGGGGACTGTTTTTGTTGGTGAAGATAATATTTTGACAGGCGTAGTATCCCGGAAAGATTTATTGAAAGCTGCTATGGGAAATAATGATTTACAGAGTCTTCCCGTGCGGCTGGTCATGACGCCGGCCAGTAAGCTTATTTGCGTGGAAGCGGCTGATACGGCGCTTATGGCGGCGCAGCGCATGATTGAATACGAAGTAGATTGCCTGCCTGTTATCGATAAACAAGGCGATGAAAGTAAAAAAGATTTAAAAATAATAGGAAGAATATCAAAGACGAATATTACGCGTTTGTTCGTCGAGTGTGGTTTGGGGAGGAGATCATAAATGAAATCACCAGTAATTTACGCATTATCGGATTCGCTGGGGGAGACTGCTGAACGGGTCGCCCGGGCTGCTGCCAGCCAGTATGACAAAGAAACCATCGATATCATTCGCGTGCCGTATATCCGTTCGGAACAGCAAATCGAAGATGTCGTCAACGAAGCGGAATTTAATCATGGCATGATATGTTACACGATTATTTCTCCGGAATTACGGCAAAAACTGCACGAACTCAAGCAGCGGACTTCTGTTGTTTTTGTGGATATCATCGGACCGATGCTCAAAGGTGTAGGGGAAATCGCCGATACCGCGCCGACCATGCGCCCCGGCATGATTCATCGCCTCGATGAAGAATATTTCAAGCGTGTTGAAGCCATCGAATTTGCCGTCAAATACGACGATGGCAAGAATCCAATGGGCTTTCTCAAAGCGGATATCGTCATCGTCGGCGTATCACGGACATCGAAGACCCCGCTGTCCATGTATCTGGCCCATAAGCGGGTCAAAGCGGCTAATCTGCCCTTAGTACCGGAAGTAGCCTTGCCAGCAGAGTTGTTTAAGATTCCACCCCATAAAATCGTCGGCCTCATCATAGATCCGTTTAAGCTGAATTTCATACGTTCGGAACGGCTACGTTCCATGGGTTTGAATTCCGATGCGAACTATGCCAACATCGACCGGATCAATGAAGAACTGCAGTATGCCCACGGCGTCATGCGTCGTCTCCACTGCCCGGTCATCGATGTTTCCACCAAGGCCATCGAAGAAACGGCCAATCTGATCATGGAAATTTACAAGAGAAATCAAGAATTATACAAATAAAAGGATGGGAATCCATATGTTGATTCGGGAACGGATAGAAGAACAGGAACGGCAGATCTTGTTACCGTACGCCGCACTGAGCGTCTGTGCTGTCCGGGCCAGGGCGGAAGAGCCCTGCCCAATCCGGACGGCATATCAGCGGGATCGCGACCGGATCATCCATAGTAAATCTTTTCGCCGCCTCAAGCGTAAGACGCAGGTGTATATTTCGCCAGGCGATCATTATCGGACACGGATGACCCATACACTAGAAGTGGCCCAGATTGCCAGGACTATTGCCCGGGGACTGCAACTCAATGAGGATTTGACGGAAGCCATTGCCATGGGGCACGATGTGGGACATACGCCGTTTGGACATGTAGGCGAATTTGCCCTACAGGAGTTATTGGGGCATTTCCGCCACAATGAGCAGAGCCTGCGCGTCGTCTCCGTCTTAGAAAAAAATGGCCGCGGCCTGAATTTGACGCGGGAAGTCTGTGATGGTATCGTCCATCATACGGGGCCGGTCCAGCCGCATACGCTGGAAGGCAAAATCGTCAGGCTCAGTGATCGCATTGCTTACCTTTGCCATGATTTCGATGATGCCCTGCGGGCCGGCATGCTCACTGTAGATAGTCTGCCCAGACGGGTGCGGGACGTCTTGGGAGAACGGCATTCGGCTATGATTACCTGCATGGTCAGCGATGTCTTGGAACAATCTGCCGGCCGGCCTGATATCAGCCAAAGTCAGCGGATCAAAGCGTCGATGGATGAATTCAGGGACTTCATGTTCCATCAGGTCTACCAGTCGCCGGCCCTGGAACCGGACCGCCAGAGGGCCGTGTATATCGTCAAGGCCTTGTACGAGTATTATTCGAAGCATCCGAATCTGTTACAGCGGGAATCTGACGGCAGTCAGCTCATTACGCAACAGCAAATCGTCGATTATATCGCCGGCTTGACAGATATCTATGCAATAAAATTATTTCGGCAGTTCTATGTGCCTTTGATCTGGGATATGGAATGGTAGCTGTCCATAAGGCAAATAAAAAAAGATGATTCCAAGGAATCATCTTTTTTTAGCTTCATTAGATTGCCCGCTGAATCTTTCCGGAACGCAGGCAACGAGTGCAAACGTTTACCCGTTTGACTTCCCCGTCTACGATGGCCCGTACTCTCTGGACATTCGGTTTCCAAGTTCTTTTCGTTTTTAAATGGGAGTGACTGACGTTCATGCCGCTTACAGTACCTTTGCCGCAAATTTCGCAATAATTTGCCATTCGTTACACCTCCTTGCACACTCGCAGTACAACATAAAAATTCTATCATAAATGATGGGTTAAATCAAGGATTAATTAAAAATTGTCTACAAATTATGATACAATATATGTAGAAAAATTACAAGGAGCAATTTTATGGAGTTTTCAATTCGTTTAATCAAAGGAATCGGCATCCGCAAGGAAAAGTTGTTTGCTCGTTTAGGCATTCAGACAATCACGGAGTTGCTGCAATATTTTCCGCGTGATTATGAGGACCGCAGTCAAATCGTTGCCATTCGTGATATTTCTCTGCCAGTAGAAAAACCGGTTCTCGTCAGCGGTACGATCGGTACGATCCAGGAGCTGCGGCCGCGACGGGGGATGAGTATCTTGAAAGTAGCTCTTTCTGACGGTACAGGGGCAGTCGAAATGGTCTGGTTCAATCAACCCTATAAAAAGACGTTCTTCAAGGAAGGGATGACCGTCACTGCTTTCGGCAAAATGGATTGGGCTTACGGGCGGCGGCAGATGAATAGTCCCGATGTCGAGGAAGGACTAGTAGAAGGGGAAGGCTTTGTTCCCGTATATGGATTGACGGAAGGACTGCGCCAGTCTGACTTGCGCAAGGCCGTACAGACGGCGCTGGAATTTGCTCATTCCCATGCTGATGTACTGCCAGGCTGGCCTGAGCCGCGGCCGCAGCCGTTGCAGCACGAAGCGATGACGACTTGGGAGGCATATCGTTGTATGCATTTTCCTGCTTCCTTGGAACAGCAGGAGCAGGCGCGATTGCAGCTGGCCTTTGAAGAATTGTTCGATATGCAGGCTGGGCTCCTCCTGCGCCGACGCCATGAAACGCATTGCCATGGCATAGAATGTGGTCCCAATGGACGTATCCTGGCGGCGCTGCTGAAAAAGCTTCCCTTTACATTGACTCGCGGCCAGGTCCAGGCATTCCTGGATATCCAGGCCGACATGGAAGGGGAAGTCCCCATGCAGCGGCTGATACAGGGCGATGTGGGCTCAGGTAAGACCGTCGTAGCGGCGATGGCATTGGCAAAGATGGTTGAAAATGGCTATCAAGGAGCGCTTATGGCGCCTACAGAAATCTTGGCAACCCAGCATTACGAAGAATTTTCTTCCTTGTTTTCGGGGTTGCCGGTCCAACCGGCTCTGCTGACTGGGCGTACGGCGGCTGCAGAACGGCACGATATTTTGCAGGGTCTGCAAGACGGGACCATCGACATCGTCATCGGTACGCATGCTTTGATTCAAAAAGATGTGGATTTTGCCAGGCTTGGTCTGGTCGTGACCGATGAGCAGCACCGTTTCGGTGTACGGCAGCGGGCGGCATTGCAGGAAAAAGGCAAAGCGCCGCATACGTTGTACATGACGGCTACACCCATTCCCCGGACATTGACATTGTCGTTATATGGAGATTTGGATGTATCGTCCATTAGGGAGCTGCCGCCGGGACGCAAAGTGGTCAAGACATATGCCGTAGGAGAATCCATGCGGCGGCGCATATATCGCTTCATGGAAAAGAATATGGCCGAGGGCCAGCAATGTTATATCGTCTGCCCTCTAGTAGAGGAATCGGAAACAATCGATTTACAAGCAGCGACGGCATTGTACGAGCAACTGCGCACCTCTGTTTTTCCGGACCGTCAATGCGGTCTCGTCCATGGCCGTATGGCTGGCAAAGATAAAGAAGCAGCTATGGCATCATTCCAGTCGGGGGCGACGCAGCTTCTCGTAGCTACGAGTGTCATCGAAGTCGGCGTCAACGTCCCCAATGCGACGATTATGCTCATCGATGGGGCAGAACGGTTTGGTTTGGCCCAGCTCCATCAGCTGCGCGGCCGCGTCGGCCGGGGCAGCCAGCAATCGTATTGCATATTGTTGTCCAAAAACAGCAGTGACGAAACAGCACAACGGCTGCATTGGATGGAGACCATCCACGATGGGTTCATCCTGGCGGAGAAAGATTTGCTCTTGCGCGGATCCGGTCACTTGTTCGGTTATGCCCAGCATGGGCTGCCTGATTTGAAGGCGGCTGACATCATACGCGATGTAGATTTGCTCATGCAAGCGCGGGACAGTGCAGCGACCTTCTTAAAGGGAGCAGTAGCGGAAGACGTCGTCACAGAAGTATTGCGGCGCCGCTTCGGCAGCCATTTCGATGGCCTGTGGAATAACTGATGTCCGCTTAGTGACAAGAGTCTTGTGCAAAACATCTTTATCAATTATAATATAAGATAAAGCATTTTAGGGGGGTCCCCGCTTTTATATATTTTAACAGGTGGTGCAAATATGAGATCTGATAAGTTTGGAATGAAGGGCTTGACTTTTGATGATGTTTTGCTGGTGCCGGCAAAATCTGACGTATTGCCAAAGGAAGTTGATATTACGTCATATTTGACGAGGGATATCAAATTGAATATTCCTATTATGAGCGCTGGTATGGATACGGTAACGGAAGCTCCGATGGCCATTGCTATTGCGCGCGAAGGCGGTATCGGTGTCATTCATAAAAATATGTCTATTGCGGCTCAGGCCCGCGAAGTAGATAAGGTCAAACGGTCTGAACACGGTATCATCATCGATCCGATTTTCCTTAGTCCCGATAATCTGTTGGCCGATGCGAACGAATTGATGGGAAAATATCGCATTTCTGGTGTGCCTATTACGGTTGACGGTAAACTCGTCGGTATCATTACGAATCGTGACATGCGCTTCGAAGAAGATATGAGCCGTCGTATTGGTGATATCATGACTCAGGAACACCTCATTACGGCCCCCGTGGGTACGTCGCTGCAAGAAGCAAAGGAAATCTTGCGTCAGCATCGTATCGAAAAGTTGCCGCTCGTTGATAAAGAAGGCAATCTGAAAGGTCTCATTACAATAAAAGATATTGAAAAGACACAGAAGTATCCCAATTCTGCTAAAGATTCCAACGGCCGCCTCCTCGTGGCAGCTGCCGTCGGCATTACCCATAATATGACGGACCGCCTGGATGCCCTGGTCGCGGCGAAAGTAGATGTCGTCGTCGTCGATACGGCCCATGGCCATTCCTTGGGCGTGCTCAAGGCAGTCAAGGAAATTAAAAAATTGTATCCCCATCTGCAGCTTATTGCCGGCAACGTAGCGACAGCCGAAGCGACGGAAGCACTGATTGGCTGTGGCGTCGATGCTGTCAAGGTCGGCATCGGTCCGGGGTCAATCTGTACGACCCGTATCATTGCCGGTATCGGCGTACCGCAGATTACGGCCGTATATGAATGTTCTAAAGCGGCTCAGCGGTTTGGTATACCTGTCATAGCCGATGGCGGTATCAAATACTCCGGCGATATGGCTAAAGCACTGGCTGCCGGGGCCAATACGGTCATGCTTGGCAATCTGTTGGCTGGTACGGAAGAAAGCCCAGGCGAAACGGTCATTTATCAAGGCCGTAGTTATAAGGTGTATCGTGGTATGGGCTCTATGGGTGCCATGGAACAGGGCAGCAAGGACCGTTATTTCCAGGAAGATGCTAAAAAACTTGTTCCCGAAGGCATCGAAGGCCGGGTTCCTTATAAAGGAACGGCTGCCGATACTATCTTCCAAATGGTTGGCGGCTTGAGGGCCAGCATGGGGTACTGCGGTTGCCATAACATCAAAGAAATGATTGAAAACACGCGGTTCATACAGATTACGAGTGCCGGACTGCGGGAAAGCCACCCCCATGACATCAGCATTACGAAAGAAGCTCCTAATTACAGTGTCAACTAGGGAGCGATGCGGAGGATATCTTGGCTAGTAAAATTGAAATTCTATCTATTCCCATATGGAATGTAACGATGGATGAGGCAAGGGATTTTGTCTTTCAGCGCATTCAAGATGGATATGGCGGTATGGTTGCGACGGCAAACGCCGAAATGGTCATGCAGGCCCAGACAGATCAGGAGTTGCATCGTATCCTGCAAGAGGCTGATATGGTGATTCCCGATGGGGCAGGCGTACTATGGGCAGCTGAGCAAAAAGGCAAAAAGTTCAAGGAGCGGGTAGCCGGATTCGATCTGGCCTGCCGGCTGCTCCGGGAAGCGGCTGCCGATCAGACGCCGCTGTACTTCTTTGGCGGAGCGCCGGGAATTGCCGAAGCAGCTGCTGAGAACAGTGCGAAGAAATTCGGTGCATTGAATATTACAGGTATACATTCCGGTTTTTTTACACAAGAAGAAGAAGCGCATATTATCGATGAAATTAGGCAGACCGGAACGCGGATCTTGCTGGTAGCGCTGGGGGTCCCAAAACAGGAAAAATGGATTTATCAACATATTTCCGAATTGGGGCCTTGTATGTGTATTGGTGTCGGCGGTACGCTTGATGTGCTAGCAGGGAAGTCGGAACGGGCTCCCTTATGGATGCAGCGCCATCGGTTGGAATGGCTGTACCGGTTGCTCAAAGAACCGAGTCGTTTTTTCCGGATGATGGCTCTGCCGCGTTTTGTTGCTGCTGTGCGTTTGGAAAAACGTTCGAAATAGAGATGGGGTGACTTTTTTGGATAAACCGCCTATTGTGCCCGATGGATTTAAACTTATCGCTGGAGCGGCTATAGTGACGGTCCTGGCCGGATACTTTATCAATGCCTATGCAGCGGCTGTTCCTGGTATCCTGACGTGCTTTTTCATCTTTTTCTTCCGCAATCCGCCCCGGACGATTCCGGCGGATGAGTCTGCACTTGTGGCTCCTGCTGACGGCAAGGTCATGGCTGTGGAAACTGTGTTTGAAGACACGTATTTGAATCAGCAGTGCAGGAAAATCGTGATTTTTTTGTCTGTATTCGATGCCCATGTCAACCGCGTTCCTATTGCTGGTACGATTAAATTCCAGCAGTATACGTGTGGCCGCTTTATTCCGGCATACAAGAACGGCGTAGGCTATGAGAATGAACGCTGTTCCATCGGTATAGAAAACAGTCATACTAATATAATGGTGACTCAAATTGCCGGCATCCTGGCCCGGCGCATCGTCTCATGGGTGACGTTGGGAGATAGTCTGGCTCATGGACAACTGTATGGCATGATTAAATTCGGATCGTGTACGGAAGTGTACGTACAGGACAACGTGGAAATAACAGTGCAAAAAGGAGATCACGTCCGCTGTGGCGAGACCATTATCGGGAGGATTATAACATGAAATCATTAGTTCCTAATTTTTTGACGTCATCTAATCTGGGCTTCGGCGTTTTGAGTATCATCCTGACGGCGAAGGGGGATTTGTTTTACGGTGCGTTGTGCATCCTCGGGTCTCTCGTGGCAGATGCCCTGGATGGTCGTTCGGCCCGGGCACTTGGTGTCAGTGGAGAGTTTGGCAAAGAATTGGATTCACTGGGAGATGTCGTTTCTTTTGGTACGGCTTCGGCATTTCTCATCTACACGGCAGCCCTTCAGGAATTGGGTTGGATCGGTGCTTTGGCAGCCATCATCTATGCTGTTTGCGGAGGTCTGCGTTTGGCGCGGTTCAATCTGAATACGACGGTTGTCCATGGTTATTTTATGGGAGTCCCTATCCCGACAGGTGGTTGTTTGTTTGCGACATTTGTCTTGTCTGGCGTCCATATTCCGGCTGGACTTGCTGCCGTACTGGTCGTAATCATGGGATACCTGTTAGTCAGTAAGGTCCATAATCCCGATTTCAAAGGTAAGAGTGCTGATGTATTGCATAAGTCGGCTCTGGTTGCAGCATTGGTCATTGGTGTCGTACTGATGTATGTTGCTGGATGGCAGATCATCGTGTGCCTCCCCTTTGCGTTATATGTCGTGTTTGGCCTGATCAATACAGCTATTAATACGTTTGGCAAATAAGCATCAATGGAGATAAGTCAGAATGGAACATATCTTGGATATCATCATGATACCCATTCAGGTAGTCATCGTGTTTTTTACGCTGTACTACTTCATATTAGCCGTATTCGGCCTTACCCGAAAAAAAGAAAAGAAGAACCTGGTTCCCAAGCACACGTTTGCTATCGTCATTTGTGCGCATAACGAAGAACGTGTCATCGGCCAGTTGATTGAAAATCTGAAGATACTCAACTATCCGAGGAATCTGTACGATATTTACGTCGTTGCTGACAATTGTACGGATCAAACTGGCAAGGTGTGCGAAGAACGTGGTGCTATCGTATACACGCGGTTCAACAAACAGCAGGTTGGCAAAGGCTATGCCATGGACTGGATGTTCGAACAACTGCTGAAGCTGGAGAAACAGTATGATGCATTTGCTGTTTTTGATGCGGATAACCTGGTTCATCCCGATTTCCTCCTGGAAATGAACGATCACCTCTATAAAGGCGAACGAGTCATCCAGGGATATTTGGATGCCAAAAACCCGACCGATACATGGGTGGCCGGTACATTTGCTATTGCCTTCTGGCTGATCAATAATATGTGGCACTTGGCTAAATACAACATCGGCCTGTCTACAGCCTTAGGCGGTACAGGCATGTGCATCGCCACGGACATCGTCCGCAAGTACGGCTGGGGCTGTGACTGCCTGACGGAAGATATGGAATTTTCCATGAAGGTCTTGCTGCAGGGAGTGCGCACGACGTGGGCCCATGATGCAATCATTTACGATGAAAAGCCGCTGGGATTCATGCAGTCATGCCGGCAACGCAAGCGTTGGGCGCAAGGGCAGTTTGACTGTGGCGGCCGCTTCATTCCGAAACTGTTTGCCCGGGGAATCAAGATGGGTGATATCCGCGCATTGGATGGTATCCTGACTCTGTCCCAGCCATTCTTTCTGCTGCTTTCCACGTTTTATCTCATCATGACCTACATCAATGCGTATGTGCCGTGTTATACGAATATCTTGTATCAGATAGTACCTATACAGATATGGACGATTATTGGCGTAGCCCAGTACCTCATTCCTGTTGTAGTATTGATGCGTATCAGTGTTCCTAAAAAAAGTTGGTTTTATCTTATTCTGTATCCCTTATTCATCTACAGTTGGATTCCCGTGAATTTCTTGGGATTCCTGGATCGTCATAAGATGGAATGGTGTCACACGGAGCATACCCGGGCTGTAGCGTTCCAGGATGCGTCGCTGACCCGCAAAAAAATTAATCGATAAAGAGGATGGATGTAATTATGCATATTCTGCTAACCAATGATGATGGCCTGAATGCCAAGGGCATACAAATCCTGAAGGCGGAAATGGCAGCCTACGCGGATCAGGTCACATTGTCGGCTCCGACAGGAGAACGGAGTGCGTCATCGCATTCCATGACTATCCATCGGTCGCTGTACTGTACAGAAATGCCGCGTGTCCTGCCGCAGGTACGGGAAATCATGATTTCCGGTACGCCTGTCGATTGTGTCAAAATAGCTGTGGAATATTTTTTGAAGGATGACCGTCCTGATTTGATCATTTCTGGTATCAACAATGGCTATAATCTTGGCAGCGATGTCCTCTATTCAGGTACCGTAGCTGCTGCCATGGAAGGGCATTATTATCATATACCGGCCATGGCCGTATCTATGAGCCGCATGGAGACGGAACGGGCCGTGGAGACGGCGGAGTTGGTGCGCCAGATCGTAGAAAGGCTGTTTGTAGCGCAGCAGTTCCAAGGTGTCCTGAATGTCAATATTCCACCGGAAGGGGACGTATCACTTGCCAATGCTTGTGTTGTGCCCCAGACAGTACAAATTTATAACAATATCATTGCTGAAAAGGCGGATCTTGATGGCAGTCGTTGTTACCGCATCGTCGGTGATATAGACATGACCCATGCCCCTGAAGACAGCGATGTCGGTTGCATCCGGCGGAATTGTATTTCCCTTACACCGCTGGGATGGCGCCAAACTGCAATGGAACAGTTTCCTGCCGTTCGTTCCTTGCTGACTGATATATGATGTATGGCCTTAACGAAGTCGTTAAGGCTTTTTTATTTTATTAATTTTCTTTACGGATTTAAGATTTATAGGATATAATAAAAATAATGATTATGATTTCTTTAGTTTCACAGACAACTTGTACTGTGTCCTCAAGGAGAAGAGTAGAATGATGAAAATTGATATCAGTCCCTTTCAGGTGTGCTATGATAATAATCCCCAGGCCTTCTGCCTAATTCGTGTCGTATCTGGTGAATGCCAAGTGGAACCTTCGTTGACAATGCAATATGTAAATCGTGCTCTGGCCGCATTAGTAGGAATTTCCTGTGAGGATTTACAGGAAGATGAGTTGTTTTCGTTGTTGGATGAAACCGTGCCTGACTGGCGGACCCATTGTATGGCTGTGGTACGACAGGGAGATGCCCATTCTGTTGAGTCTTATGATGCCAAAGCTGGACGGTTTTACGTAATTCAATTTTATCAGGCTGGCCCGGATTTATGCGGTTGCAATTTCATCGATGACACGGAGCGCAAGCGTATGGAACATCTGGTTGATTCCGTATCCGGTGGAGCGGCGTTATTCAAGGTGGGGAATCGTATCATATCCTTGTTCTATTCTAAAGGATTGCTGGCCTTATTGGGGTATACGGAGAATGATGAACGACAGGATATCAAAGAGGATGCTGCTAGTGTCGTGGATGAAAAAGATCGGGATATGGTACTACAGCGGATACGCCATTGTGTGGATAATCATCAAATGCTCGATGTTGTTTTTCGGGTCCGCCATAAACAAGGGCACCTCATATGGGTCAAAATGGATGGGCGAGTATTGGGAGAACATGAAGGCTTTCCTATTCTCTATGCCATGTTCCATGACTATACGTCTGATATGAAACGCAATGAACGGGAACTGCAGGAATTTATGGCTTTGAACCTGCATACGAAGGAAGTGTTGTTGTTCAACGTATCTAAAGGATGGTATCGCCGGCGCAGTGGTCAGGCAATCCACAATGGTTACATGCCGGAAGAAGGTTCCATGGAGGCGTTTATATCAAAAGTTTTGCCATGCCTGGTCAGTCAGCGCGATCGTGAAATATATGAACGCACATTGAGCCGCGAATCCTTGCTGAAATCCTATGGCGAAGGGCACACGAGCATCCGCATCGATATGCCTTTCTTTACACAGAATAAAGATATTCGTTGGTTGCGCACGAACTTGCAGCTCCGGAAAAATCCTGATAGCAATGATATCGAAGGACTGCTGGGTATTTCCGATATTGACGAACAAGTGAGGACCAGACGCATATTGCAAAATATAGCCAATGATGAATACGATTATATAGCTGTCATTGATATCACGAAGAAAACCATTTCATTTTGTTTCATCAGCAGTGGGCTTACTAGAAAATTCAAGGCGTTTTTAGAAATTCCCTGTGACGAACGGAGTTATGACGAATTCTGCCAGTTTGTTACGCGGGAATGGATATATTCAGATGAACAGGATATATTTTTAGAAAAGACAGATGTACGTTTTCTGTGGTCCCAAATCAATAAATCACCTGTATATTCCTTTACGGTACGGACGTGTCATCACAACACCATATCCTTTAAACAGTTGAAATATTCTTGTATGGATGCGGAACGGAATAAGATTCTCCTGAAACAAGTTGATGTGACGGAAATAGCTAAGCAGGAACAGGGGAAATTGCAGGAGGAACTGCGGTTGCGTCATGCCCTGACGATTCGCCTCGAACGCGAACGGGCCTTAAAACATCAGGCAGTGCGGGCCAATGAAGCCAAGACGAAATTCTTGTCGAATATCAGCCACGATATGCGCACTCCTTTAAATGGCATCATCGGATTCACTCGTCTGGCCTTGCGCAGTACAGACATGGAAGAACGAGAAGAATATCTGAAGAAGATTGATCTTTCCGGTACATTTTTGCTGAACTTAATCAATAAAACGCTTGAATTGAGCAAGATAGAAAACGGAAAATTGGTTTTGCAGATGGAACCAGTCGATACAGATATCATTACGGATAGTGTCGTATCTGTGATCCAGCAGGCAGCAGATACTAAAAAAATAAAGTTTGTCGTCCATACAGAGAAGCAGCAGCATGCCTGTATCCTGACGGATGCGTTGCGGACAGAACAAATCCTCCTTAATTTGCTCAGCAATGCTGTAAAGTTTACGCCGGCTCAGGGAAAAATCGAACTGGATATAGAAACGCTGCGCGTCGAAAATGATCGGATTTATAATCGGTATGTCATCAGAGATACAGGCATCGGTATTGAAGATACATTCCTGCCTCATATATTCGAGCCTTTTATGCAGGAAAATGTACAGCGGGGAGATAATATCAGCGGGACAGGTTTGGGCCTGTCCATCGTAGAAAAATTGGTTACATCTATGGGCGGGAAAATCAGTGTCCAGAGCCAGAGTGGAACCGGTACAGAATTTATAGTTCTGCTGGATTTTGAGATTGTCGAGAAACCGGCCCATACTGATGTAGATACTGCCCCGGCTACATTGGATGGGAAATGGATATTATTGTGTGAAGACCATCCCCTCAATACGGAACTGATCAAGCTATTGTTGGAAAAACAAAAAGCCCGGGTCATCTGTGCGAAAAATGGTAAAGAAGGCATCGATATTTTCTGCAAATCATCACTGCATATGTTTGATGCGATCCTGATGGATTTACGCATGCCGGTCATGGATGGCATCACTGCGGCAACAGCTATACGTCGATTGGACCGGGAAGATGCCGCTCAGATACCTATCATAGCGGTTACGGCGGATGCTTTTGATGAAGCTTTGGAACGTACGCGCTCGGCAGGGATGAATGGACATATATCAAAACCAATCGACGCAGAAGTGCTCTACGATGTATTAATGAAAAATATACAGAAACATTAAATATAAATAAAACGATGCTTGCAAGAGATTTGTCATTCATATTCTTGTTAATATTACAGTGAAGTGGTAAAATAATATAAGGCCTGAAGTTGTATTCTTAGGTTTTATATTTTAGGGAGAGAGTGTGATTAGTATGAAGAAAAAAACATTGGCCATTTTGGCGGTTTCTGCTTTGTGCGTTACCGGAGCAGCATTTGCTACGCCGCAGACTACCTTTGAAAAAGGTCAGACACAGATTGATTTAGGTGCATGGAATCCTAAAGCGGAAGTTAGCGATGTATCCACCGACGCAAAATGGAACTTCCAGGGCGGCTTGACCTATGGCTTGAGCGACAAATGGGCTTTGCAGTATCAGTATTATGGCCTCAAAACAGAAAAGTCTAATGAAACGGCTGGCTATACTGACGGCAATGAACACGAAGTCAATTTATTGTACTCGTTGAATAAGAACTTTGCTCTGTATGGTGGCTGGAATCGCATCAAGAATTCCTTTGTGTACACTACGGCAAAAGATTTTGAAAAGACCAATAACGTAGCTCAGTTAGGCCTCGTTGCCAAAGCTCCGCTTGCTGGCAATTTGGATATTTACGGCAAAGCTGCTGTAGGTACTCAGAAGACGGCTATGTGGGAAGCTGGCCTCGGCTATGCTATCACCAAAGATTTGGACATCAATGCAGGCTATCGTTATCTCAACACGAAGGTCACAGATGACAACAACATCACCTATAAAGGCTTTATTGCTGGATTATCCTATCGGTTCGGTGGCAGCACACCTGTAGCTCCGGTTGTAGAAACACCGGCTCCAGAACCAGCTCCGGTTGTAGAAACACCGGCTCCGCATGTCTATAAAGATTACTATGTAGACAGCATCCATTTTGACTTTGACGTAGATACGCCTATGGCTTCTGAACAGGCTAAGTTGGATAATTTTGTCAGCGTAGCGAAAGCAAATCCTGGCAATACGTTCAAACTAGTAGGCAATACCGATGCTAAAGGCACCGATACGTATAACAATGATTTGTCTAAACGTCGTGTAACAAATATTGGTAATTATGCTATTTCTAAGGGCGTACCAGCAGCTCAGATGCAGGCTACATACCGCGGTATGAATGATCCTGTCAGCACTAACGATACTGAACAAGGCCGTGCTGATAACCGTCGTGTAGATATTTTCATGCATAAATAAGACACCATAGTTGTCCTTTTAGATTCCCAGTCATATGATTGGGAATCTTTTTTTTGATATTTTATATAAAGAGAAAGGTAAGGTATAAAGAATTACTTAAACATACTTGTGAGGCATAAGAGGATATGGTAAAATGTATGCATTGATAAAATTTTTCTCAAATTGAATATTGAATTTATAAAAGGAGTGCGATTGCTTATGAAAAAAAAGACTGTAGCGTTATTGGCACTGGCATCTATGTGCGTCACATCGTTTGCCTTGGCAGCACCAATGACCAGTTTTGAAAAGGGTCAGACCCAAGTGGATTTAGGTGCATGGGATCCCAAAGCGGAAGTGGATTTCCAGGATTATGGCAGCATTAAGACGGATAAACATTGGAATTTTGCAGGCGGTCTCACTTATGGTATGACTGACAGATGGGGGTTGCAGTATGCTTACTATGGCTTGAAGACAGATGCTGACAATATGAATCAAGCCAATGACAGCAAGACAAATTTGAAAGGTAATGAACAAGAAGTAAACCTGATTTATTCGTTATCCAAGACGGCTGCTTTGTATGGCGGCTGGAACCGTATCCATACGACATTCGAAGATGATAACATCAATGATAGCCAGACGAACAATGTAGCTCAATTAGGCGTAATTTTACGGGCACCGTTTACGGACAAATTCCAGATGTATGCAAAGGGCGCATTGGGAACGAAAAAGACGTCTGTTTGGGAAGCAGGTTTTGCCTATAGCGCTACGAAGGATTTGGATATCAACGCAGGCTACCGTTATGTCAATACGAAGTTGGAAATCCCTGAACTAGCTGCTGGTATGAGCGATCGCAGCTTGACTTATAAGGGCTTTATCGCCGGCTTGTCCTTGCGCTTTGGCGGCCCGTCCGCACCGGCTCCTGTTGTAGAAGAACCGGCACCGGCACCGGTCGTGGAAACACCGGCTCCGCATGTATATAAAGATTACTATGTCGAAAGCATCCACTTTGATTTTGACATAGATACACCTATGGCTTCTGAACAATCTAAACTGGACAATTTTGTCAACGTAGCAAAAGCTAATCCGACGAATGTATTTAAACTTGTCGGTAATACCGACGCCAAAGGCACGGATTCGTACAATAATGATTTGTCCAAACGTCGTGTTCTCAATGTTGGTAATTATGCTATTTCGAAGGGTGTACCGGCAGCGCAGTTGCAGGCAACGTATCGCGGCAAGACGGATCCCGTCAGCACAAACGATACGGAACAAGGCCGTGCCGATAATCGCCGCGTAGATATTTTCATGCATAAATAAAGTTTTGGCAAATTTCGGATAATTTGGAGAAGCAAGATATCCGAATACGAGTTTCCTGATGACCGGATTTTGATGGCTGTGTAAGCGTATATGCGATGCTAATCGAAGTCCGGTCGCTTTTTGTAATTTAAGTTCATTTATTCTAATAAAAATGCTTGACGAATAGCATTACGTGTGGTAATATATTTCATGTACCGTTCAGAAAATACGGAACGACATGCCGGAGTGGCGGAATGGCAGACGCACCTGACTCAAAATCAGGCGGGTAAAACCGTGGGGGTTCAAGTCCCTTCTCCGGCACCATGATGCGAGAGTTTTGAAGCTTATTCAAAACTCTCGTTTTTGTTTTATCCAGTATATGATATAATAAAGCTGTACATTAGATGACAGCAAAAGGGGATGTGTACTATGGATGAAATTTTTACCAGAACGAGTATCAGGTCGTATCAAGAGCAGCCAGTCGAAGAGAAAAAGATAGAGATGCTTCTCCGGGCAGCAATGGCAGCGCCGTCTGCAGGAAATCAACAGCCTTGGGATTTTTATGTCGTGCGGGACGAACGGATTATTTCGGCTCTGGCCCAGTGCAGTCCTTATGCCAGTTGTTGCAGGAAAGCTAAAGTGGCGATTGTAGCCTGCTATAATAAGGAACGGCTGCGGTTCCGCGAATTTGCCGATATCGATTTGAGTGCCGCAGTAGAAAACATACTGCTGGAAGCAGTGTCACAAGGACTGGGAGCTGTATGGCTGGGTGTTTCGCCCATTAAGACGCGGATGCGGTTCGTCAAGGGCTTATTGAAATTGCCTGAAAATATCGAAGCCTTTGCTATCGTTCCCGTAGGATATCCTAAAGATGTAAAAGATGAACGGTTGCGGGAAGACCGGTTCGATCCTTCACGTATTCAATACATATAGTTCTGTCACAGCGCAACTTGAGAATATGATGAAACGGACCCAGATGATGGGTCCGTTTTATAATATGAAGAAAACTAAAAAAAAATTATGATTCTTTACTTTAAAAGAGTAAATTAGGTTGAATTATTATTAAAATCATGCTAAACTAAATGCAATTTTACTGATGTAATTTTTGGGACGTTAGTTGTATATTACGCAACTTGACGCCTTTATCATTTTAAGGGGATGACAAAATATGCAGGATTTATGTTTTAGTAATGCCAATGTTGTCGATGTCGTGAAAGGGACCGTCGTACCGCAGCAGGATATTTTTGTAAAAGATGGGCACATTACTTCTGTTGCGCCGCATCAGTTGATCCATACGGTAGCCAAAACTGTAGATTGTACAGGGAAATATCTCTGCCCGGGAGTCATGGATATGCATGTCCACTTGGTTTGGAACGGCGAAGTGGCTGATCCCATCAGTCTGCTTGATGCCGAAGCACCGTATGTGGCGATGATTCGGGCTTTGCAGAATGCGCAGGCATCCCTTCGTAAAGGCGTGACGGTAGTCCGCGATGTAGGCTGCAATGATGATGTGACTATCTATTTAGCCAGCGCTATGGCTAAGGGCCTGGCCTGGGGTAGCCGCATCGTTCCTTGTGGCAGCGCCATTCAGGGAACGTATGGCCATGTACCTTGTCTGGGACGGATTGCCGATTCCAATGATGAGCTGGTCAAAGCTATCCGGACGCTGAAGAATATGCAAAATAAGAATGGTATAAAGCCGCAATGGATTAAAATCATGGTAACAGGCGGCGCTGCCGGACCGGAAGATGTAGGCCCGGTCATGTATAGTCCAGATAACATGGCGACCATCGCGTCAGAAGCCCATCGCCTGAATATGAAAATCAGTGCCCACACGTTGTCTCGGACGGGGATAGAAGCGTGCATCGATGCCGGCATCGATACGTTGGAACACGCTGCCGATATTCCTGAAGACAAGATGGACGTAATGGTGGAAAAGGGCCTGACCTATATTCCTACGTTATGGATTTATAAAGTATTGGCTGAAAGTAAAGGCGTCGTCGATGAGTACATGAGCTTGAAATCCCAGAAAGTGGTGGAACAGCAGAAAGTAACATTCCGACGAGCTATGGAAAAAGGTGTGCGCATCGCTTTGGGAACAGATGCTGGATCACCGAATTTTGGACCTCAGCCGAGTGTTTTTGGAGAAATGTATGTCATGAACGAATACGGCATGGATAAGGCTGACGTCATAAAAGCAGCTACGATTACGCCGGCAGAAGTACTGGGCCTCTCAGCGGAAAAAGGAACACTGGAAGTAGGCAAGGACGCCGATATACTCGTATTGAATGGTAATCCCTTGAGTGATCTGCACGTATTTGAGACTGCCTTGGATGCGGTATACCAGTGCGGTCGATTCGTTTCCACTGCTGATTTGATAGGATAGTTTTATACTAACAGAACGGAGGAGTCCGTATGAATACAACACAAGTGCAAGCTCAAAATCTGTCGGAAACATCATCATCCTCCATGTTTAAAGCCGTACTGGCAGGGTCTATCGGCAATGCCTTGGAATGGTTTGACTATGGGATTTACGGCTATTTTGCCGCTATCATCTCGACTGAATTTTTTGCTTCTAAGGATCCAATTACGGCATTGATGTTGTCTTTTATCGTATTTGGCGTGGGCTTCGTCATGCGGCCCGTTGGCGGCTTGATTTTTGGCCATTACGCCGATCGCGTCGGCCGTCGCAGTGCCCTGACCTGGACGATTATCCTTATGGGCATCAGTACGTTTATCGTAGGTTGTATCCCCAGTTATGCTTCTATCGGTATTTGGGCGCCGATTTTCCTTACGTTATGCCGCCTGCTGCAAGGCATATCCACAGGTGGTGAATGGGGAAGCTGCATGTCCTTCCTGGCAGAATACGCTACGCCGTATAACCGTGGCTATATCGTCAGTTGGTCCCAGTTCAGCATCGCCGTAGGGCTGCTCATGGGTTCGGGGCTGGGGGCCGTCCTGAGCATTGCGCTGACGCCGGAAGAATTGGCCAGCTGGGGCTGGCGTATCGCCTTTTGGAGCGGTATCGTCATTTCCGTATTTGGCTTATATACGCGGGAACATGTCGATGAAACACCTGTGTTCAAAGCGGCTGAGCAGGAACAAGTCATACATGAAACACCGCTCATGGAAGTTATCCGCCACTATAAAAAAGAAACCGTCCTGAGCTTTGGCCTGGTCATCGGTTGGACGATTTCCTACTGGCTGGTCATGGCATATATGCCTACGTATATTTCCAAAATATTGAAATTTCCCCTTTCCCTGGGATTGTCACTGAATACGGTCTTGGTCATCATATTCATGGTGGCCATTCCCTTTACGGGTATACTGGCGGACCGCGTCGGCCGGCGTCCGGTCATCATGTATTCTGCCTTGGCCTTCGTCATCTTGAGCTACCCCTTATTTTATATACTGAGCACTACCCGGGATAGCTTGGTGCTCATGGGCGTCTTGATCGTATTTTCTCTGTTGGAGGCCTTGTTTTGCGGCGGTGCGACTGTGTATATGACTGAAATTTTCCCGACGAACATACGCTGCAGTGCCATTGCCATCGGCTATAATATCGCTGTGGCATGTTTTGGCGGTACGGCTCCGTTCATTTCTACGTGGCTCGTATCTTATACGGGCAATAATTTATCGCCGACCTATTATCTCATTGCCGGGACGACAATCACATTTTTCGTCATGTTGTTCCTCGCCAAGGAGACCTATAAAAAACCATTGCTCAACACTTGAATATGCTGTGACAGCTCTTCCTATACAGTATTGCTTCATCGCCAGTACCGTAACAGGAAGAGCTGTTTTTGCGTAGTGAAAATATGAGAAATTACTCTTTCATTTAACATAAAAAGCTTGACTTAGAGTAAAGTTTAAGGTTTATGATGGGACCAGATAGAAACAGAACCACTGGCATCGGCTTGACAAGGCGGATGCTCAAGGGCTATAATTTTGTACCTTTATAGTTGTATTTCGAAAAGGATGGTGCCAATCACTATGTTTAATATTGGTATGACGGAATTAGTTTTGATTCTGGTAATTGCATTGATCGTATTCGGTCCAGGAAAATTGCCGGAAGTGAGTAAGGCCTTGGGAAAGAGTATCCAAGAATTTCGCAAAGCGGCATCCACGGATGAAGCAGAGCACGCTAGCGAAGCAAAGCAGATTGAACAGAAGACAGAATCCGCAGCAGCAGTAAAACCGCAGGCTGCTGCCGAAATCAAGACTCCGGAGCCGCCTGCCGACACGAAGCAATGAGGTCATCCTTATGAGCCTGCCTACATCGGAACAAGAGAAAAAAGACATTGCTGCTGCCCAGGGGGAAATGTCACTGGTGGATCATTTACAGGAATTCCGCCGACGTATTATTATCTGCATCGTCGTGCTGCTCATCACTAGCACGGCCAGCTATATGTATGTCGAGGATATCGTCAGCCTTATTTCGGCTCCTGTGGGTAAGCTCTATTTCATGAATCCGGCAGAAGTATTTTTTTCGTATTTGAAGGTAGCTTTTTTTGCCGGATTTTTGGAATCCCTACCGGTCATCCTGTATCAGCTTTGGGCATTTATCTTGCCGGCGCTGACGTCGTCCGAAAAGAAGTTATCCTTTATTTTAGTTCCTTCATCGGTATTGCTGTTTTTTGTCGGCGTGCTGTTTTCGTATTTCTTCGTACTGCCGGCAGGGGTCAAATTCTTTCTAGGCTTCGCGACAGAGACGTTACTGCCCATGTTTTCATTGGAAGCCTATTTGTCATTTGTCATTTCCTTCCTGCTCCCGTTCGGTATCATCTTTGAATTACCCTTATGCCTCCTCGTATTGGCGAAACTGGGTTTCGTATCGTCAGTATTTTTGAAGCGGAAGCGCAAAATCATCTTGGTATTGTCATTTGTCATAGCGGCAGTCATTTCGCCGACACCAGATGTTTTTTCACAGACTATGATCGCTATCCCTATTATTTTGTTGTATGAAGCGAGCATTGTCCTCGTAAAATACATCATAAAAAAATAACAGTGAGAAATAAAAAAACGTGAGAATCGGCAGGACCGGTTTCACGTTTTTTGTTATTATGATTCTTTATACCATTGATTGAAGCTTTTCTTATGGAAGGCATAGCCGATGGCCAGCAGTATCAGTGCAGTAGCACCACAGCCGGGGAAGCCCCAGACGCCGCCGGCTTGTTCCATGAGCGAGCCGATATAGAAGCTGCCGATGGGGGCAGAGCCGCCGTTGAGGAAAGAGTACACGCTCATGACACGGCCCCGGTACTGTTCGTCTGCGTAAATCTGAAAAATGGAGTTACTCATATTAAGGAACACGATGATCATGAAACCGATAAGCATGGTCATGAACAGGGAGAGCATGTAACTTTTGACGAAAAACATACTGATTTGGGCGCCTGTCATGATGAAGATGGCTCCGAGGAACATAGGCTTGTTGATGCCGTATTTGGCTCGGGACGACATATACATGGCACCGCAAAAGGCACCGACGCCGGTAGTGCTCATGAGCATGGAATAAGCGTCACTGCCCATGTGTAGGATTTCCTTGGCGAATATAGGCGTGGCCACGTCGTTGTTGAGAGAAAAGGTCGATACGATAGCCATGAAGAGGACATTGACCTTCAACGTGTTTTCATGCCAGATATAGGTGAGGCCTTCGCGCATTTCCTGGAGGATATTTTTGCCGGTTCTTTCGTGATGTACTGGCTTGGTATGGATGAACAACAAGCCGATGATGACAGCTAGATATGTAATCGTATTGACGAGGAAACAAAAGACCGTACCCCATTCCACCATGACGATGCCGGCCAGGGCCGGCCCAACGATTTTTGCCAGGTTGAATATAGTCGAATTGAGGGATACGGCGTTCATGACGTGTTTTAAGCCGACCATTTCAGGAAAGAAAGCCTGCCGTGCGGGCATATCAAATGTCATCAGAGTGCCGAATACCGCACTCAGTATAAAAATATGGACGTACGTGATGATTCCCGTATACGTGAGAAGTGTCATCAACAGACCTTGGATCATGAAAAAGAAATTCGTCACGAGCAGTAGATTACGCTTCGAAGATACACGGTCGACAATGACGCCGGCAAACAAGGTCAAAAGCAGCATCGGTGTGAATTGGCAAACGCCGATGAGGCCGACCATGAATGGGGAATCCGTCAGCTCATACACCAGCCACACCAATGCCGTCCGCTGCATCCACATGCCGATGAGGGCGATACACTGGCCAAACCAGAAGTAACGGAAATTCTTATATTGTAAAGACGAAAACATATTCTGCAAGGAAGCAGAAAGATGATGAGCCTGCAAGATATCACATCCAATAACAGGTGAATTTAATGTTAGTAATTTTATTATACAACAGATGCAGTCAAAATTCTTCAAAAAAAAGAAAGTTGTATCCCCCACCGGGGCTTGTGGCATATTTGAGGTGATTTTATAATTAATATTGTAAGGATTATTTTATGCTGTCAGATTGAGGTGACTTATGGAAACGAATGAATTATTGGGAATTAAACAGGAAATTTGTCAGTACTGGTCAGAGCGCAGCAGTGCCTTTGGGACGATAAAACGAGAAGAGTTAAGCTGTGATATAGCAGATCGGTGGTTACGGGAGCTCAAACGATATATAGATGATGAGCCATGCCGCATTCTCGATATCGGTACGGGAAGCGGTTTCTTTGCGATTTTAATGGCTTTGCAGGGGCATGATGTGCAAGGTATAGATTTGACTCCAAGCATGATTGAGGAAGCACGGCTGAGTAGTCTCCAATTTCACGTTCCTGCGTCATTTCAAGGTATGGATGCAGAGCAATTGATGTTTGCTGATAGGCAATTCGATGTTGTTTTGTCCAGGAACCTTACATGGACGCTGCCTCATCCTGAGCAAGCGTATCGGGAATGGTTGCGCGTCCTGAAGCCAGGTGGATTGTTGTTGAATTTTGATGCCAATTATGCCAGAGATGAGCGGCAATGTGAAAGAAATCTGGAAGCAAACCACGTGCATTGGCAAGTGACTCCATCCATGCTTGACAAATGCCAACAAATCCAGAAGGAACTAGAAATTTCGCAATATGACCGGCCTTCATGGGATGTTCAGCTGTTATCAGGACTTGGTTTGATCAATGTCCAAACAGATTGCCATGTAAGTGACCGCGTATATTATGTAAAAGACGAATATTATAATCCGACGCCGATGTTTGCCATATATGGGCATAAATCGAAGGTAAAGTAAGTGAGGAGGAATAGATGATGCAACTAAAAAAATGGTTTTCCTTAATTTGTGTAGGAATCATGCTGGCTGTTGCCAGCGTCTTCATAGGTGGCTGTGGAAGCAGCGAGAAAACACAGCCTTCGGATAAGGTCGCCATGAGCTTTACTGACCTGGAAGGGCGTAAGATTGATTTGACTAAGCAGCCACAACGCTTTGTCGTCGGCGATTACATTACGAATTATCTCCTCGTCGGTGGGGCTGCCAGCTTGGACAAGGTTGTCGGCGTGACCGGGGATGGCTGGCAGGATGTACGATATGGCGAGTACGTGGAATTCACGAAGGCTTTCCCGAAGCTCAAGAGCGGTGATGCCGGAGCGATTCCTAGTATAGGTGGCTATCATGATAACGTATTGGATGCCGAAAAAATAATTTCTCTTAAACCAGATGTACTTATCATGGATAAGACCCAGTATACGGAAAATAACCAGAAAATAGATACGTTTGAAAAAGCGGGTATCAAGGTAGTTGTTCTGGATTACCATGCGGAAACGATTGACAATCATACGAAGAGTACAGAGATACTTGGTAAATTGTTAGATCGTGAAAAGGTAGCTCAAGACCAGATCGGTACGTATACACAAGCTGTCGATGTGTTACATCAGCGAATTGAAGCCCTGTCGGCAGACAAGAAGAACAAAAAGGTATTTATGGAAATCGGCAATAAAGGGACTGGCGAATACGGCAACAGTTATAATAATCATATCCTGTGGGGGGCTATCATTCATGATCTCCAAGGAGATAATATTTCTGGTAATATGAAGACGAAATATGCTCCTTTGGATAGGGAAATGGTAACGGCTGCCAATCCGGATATCATTATCATCGGCGGCAGTATTTGGGCGAAAGACACGAAAAATGATCAGATGCGCATGGGATTCACAGTCGATGAAAGCTTGGCTCAGGAACGGTTACGTGGATTTGCGGCGATTCCAGATTGGAAAAATCTAAATGCCATCAAAAACGGCGAAGTTTATGGCGTGGACCATGGCAGTTTGCGGACTATGGTCGATTATACACTGTTCCAATACATTGCCAAGATAATGTATCCAGAAACATTTGCCGATATAAATCCACAGCAGAATATGCATGATTTTTATGCGAAATATCTGCCGGAACTTAAATATCATGGAACGTTCATGACAAAATTGCAGTAAGCTGCGATGATGAAGGGATGAAATTTGCGTAAAGATACTAAGCAATCATTGACCATATATGAGAGAATCAATCGGCGGCGCTGGATTATTGCATTGACTATTATTGCAGCTATGGCTTGTGCAGCCATCATTGATATAGGTGTCGGGTCCTCAAAAATGGAGGCGTCCAGCGTGCTTGAGGTTTTATGGGATGGTCCGGATGGTGATACGCCCAATACGATGATTATTTGGGCTATCCGCCTTCCCATGATGCTGACTTGTTTGTTTGTAGGATTATGCTTGGGTGTTTCAGGTCTACAGGTGCAGACTATTACCAATAATCCTTTGGCTAGCCCGTATACCTTGGGTATTACGGCTAGTGCCAGCTTTGGCGCGGCTATTTCTATTACGTTCGGCCTATCTATTGGCGGGTACGTCTGGATTGGGACGGCTATACTGGCTTTACTTTTTTCTTTGGGAGCGTCCTTGGGTATTTTTTTCCTTGGAAATATGCGAGGTATGTCTGCTAATACGCTCGTATTTGCAGGTATTATCATGAACTTTTTCTTTTCGGCTCTACAACAGTACTTACAGTACATGGCATCTGCTGAAGTAGCGCAGGTCATATCCAGTTGGACTTTTGGAAATTTGTCCCGGTCGAATTGGACCAGCGTGACCGTCGTCGGTATACTGGCTGTCATAGGAGTATTGCTCCTGGCGCAATGGTCGTGGAAGCTTACAGCGTTGACGATGGGAGAAGAACGAGCTATCAGCCTGGGTGTAGATGTGGAACGGTTGCGTTTGCAGGTCTTTGTCGTCAGTGCCGTTTTGATTGCCGGTGCTGTCGGATTCATAGGCACTGTTGCTTTTGTCGGTTTAGTGGCGCCTCATTGCGCCAAACTGCTTTTAGGTGAAGACCAGCGGTTTCTGTTGCCCGTTTCGGGTATATTGGGTAGTCTGCTCATGTTGACGTCTTCCATTATTTCAAAATTATTATCGCATGGTTCGATGTTGCCTGTCGGCATCATTACATCTATTGTCGGTGTGCCTTTTTTATTTGTGTTGCTGATGAAATCCAGGAGGTAAGGGTATGTTATCATTACAGCTGGAACATATTATGGTGCGCTATGGCAAACGTATCATATTAAAAGATATAACCGTTTCATTCTGTGGTGGTGAAATGGTCGCTGTCATTGGTTGCAACGGTGCTGGAAAGACTACGCTCTTGAAAGCGTTGAAGCATATTGTCAAATATAGTGGCAGCGTAAGCTTGACTGATGAAACGGGCCAACAGTACCCGATGCAGGATATTGCCTATGTGCCGCAGCTCGGTGCCGTCGAAACGCGGCTGACTGTTTTTGAAATCGTACTACTGGGCTTGGTTCGGAATTTACAGTGGCAGGTTACGCGTGAACAGGCTGAACGGGTTATGGCCATGCTTACGAAACTAGGACTTGAATCGCTGAGTGATAGGTCGATAGCGGATTTGAGTGGCGGACAGAAACAGCTCGTGTTCATGGCCCAAGCTCTCGTATCTGAGCCCAAAGTGTTAGTGCTGGATGAACCGACGAGCGCCCTCGATTTGAGACATCAGTTAATTGTTATGGATCTGGCTCGTCAGTATACTGAAGAACACCAAGCCATAACGTTATTTGTCGTACACGATTTGATGCTGGCAGCCCGTTATAGTCAGCGTGTACTTCTGTTGGAACATGCTGGCATACGGATGGTCGATATTCCGGAAAAGGTACTCAAGTCTGAATTATTGGAAAATGTATATCATGTCGCATTGGACGTAGAGCGCAATCGTGCTGGATTTTTTAACGTCATTCCATTGCGGCCGATATAAATGATATTGGTAATATATATGACGCAGCCGCTGTTATCGGTATGAAGCTGATAACAGTTGCTGTGCCATTTTTTATTGTAGGCTTTGATATATCTTTTCCAGGTTTTCACGCATCGTATCGATATAGTGGGTATCTCCTTCAGAGCTTTCCAACGTATTCAAATCTTCTACAACGGCGCCGACTTCATTGGCCAGGGTTTGGGCGATTTTGGGATTTTCCATGTTTTCGATGAAGATGGTATAGATGTGATGGGTTTTGCTGTAGTCAGCAAGTTCCTTCAAGCGGCGGGCACTGGGTTCACCTGAGGAGAAGACGCTTTCCAGGCCGTGTTGGGTCAGGCCGAATTCACGAGCAGTATAAGAGAAAGCGGCGTGTCCCGTGACGAAGTCCTTGCGTGGGGACTGGGAGAATTTTGTTGCGTATTCGTCGTGGAGCTGATGCAGGCTGACAGCAAATACGTCGTAGTTTTTCCGGTACGTATCGGCATGATCCGGATCGGCTTGGATGAACGCGTCGCGGATATTGCGGCTTTCTATCGCCGCTCCGTCCAAGCTCAACCAGATGTGAGGGTCTCTTTGGGCCCGATGGTTCTGGTGGCGGAACAGGCCCTGTTCAGTGCTCGTGATGGCCTGGGTGCCATCAGAGGCGGTGATGACCATGAGATTGGAGTTACCGGCAGCTTGAATGGTTTTATCAGACCAGGAATGTTCCAGGTCCAGCCCGTTGAGGATGAAGACGCGGGCGTTTTTCAATGCTGTCAGATCAGTTGCCTTGGGTTCGAATTCATGGGGTTCTACGCCGTCAGGTACGATGGAATGGATTTCTACGGCATCGCCGCCGACAGCCTGAGCCAGTTCTTTCATGGCATTGAAGGAGACGACGACAGACAATTTCGATGTCGATGGCGGTGCTGTTGGCGGCGTACTTTGTTCAGGACCGCAGGCTGTCAAGGTACCTGCCAACAAGCATATAGCGCATAGGGTTTTCAGTATTTTTATCATGAGCAGTTCCTCGTGTCGTTGATATATTGGTTCTAAATGCAAATGGCTTGCATTTTCACTTAGAACTAGGATATAATAATAGCCATAACTTGTCAATGATTTCTAGTGGAGGTTGTCATGATTGAACTTCAACATGTATATTTTTCTTATGAACGAGGGCCGTATTTATTGGAAGATATCAACCTGACCATCCGTAATGGCGATTATATTTCCATTGTCGGTGAAAATGGCAGCGGCAAAAGTACGCTGGTGCGCTTGCTTCTGGGCCTGTTGTCTCCCGTCCGGGGACGTATCATCCGGGATTTTTCACGCATTGCCTATGTGCCGCAGCGCTTTGAGACATTGAATAGCCAATTTCCTATCACCGTGGGCGAAGTGCTGAACTGTTACCGCAAGGTACTGAAAATAAAAGAAAAGAATTGTGTAGGCCGCTATCTGGATTTGGTGAAGATGGGCGGTTTCAGGGAATCCCTTATGGGAAATTTATCTGGCGGCCAATGTCAGAAGGTACTGATTGCCAGGGCCCTCATGGGGCAGCCTGATTTATTGATCCTCGATGAGCCGTCGACAGGCATCGATGTAAAGAGCCAGTCCGAAATCTATCCGTTCATCAAGCAGCTGAATACGGAACGGGGCATCACCGTCGTTACGGTAGAACATAATCTAAAAGCGGCTGTATGCAATTCTACGCGGATGTACCATGTCTTTCAGCGGCGGGGCCATCTTTGCTCACCTGAAGAATATATACGGGAATATGTGTCGGTCAATACGGGGAGTGAGACCTATGTTTGAGTATACATTCATGCAGAATGCGTTCATCGTATCGCTGCTCATATCGTTGGTCTGCCCGCTCATCGGTATGTTTCTGGTGCTGCGCCGTTATTCTATGATCGGTGATGCTCTGTCTCACGCATCTTTGGCCGGTGTAGCTGTTGGGTTGCTCATCGACGTGAATCCCATTATCAGTGCATTTGTTGTAACATCTTTCTTTGGTGTTCTCATCGAGGTGCTGCGCAACCAATTCCGCCGTTATGCGGAATTGATCTTGGTCATCGTCCTGTCATTGTCCGTAGGCATTGCCATTACTATCATTAGTTCCGGGCTGGTCCATGCCAATGTGGAATCATTCTTGTTCGGCAGCATCCTCACGGTGTCACGGGAAGATGTGTTGTCCGTTCTCCTGCTCAGCATTATTTCCATCGGCGTCGTGATTTGGCTGTATCCACAATTGGTTTTCTTGACGTTTGACGAAGAAGGAGCTCAGATTGCCGGCGTACGGAGCCGCGTCATCAATTATGTGTTTTCCGTATTGGTAGCAGCGACGATTTCGGTGGCCATCCGTATCGTCGGCATCCTCGTCATCAGTTCTCTCATTGCCCTGCCCGTGGCGACGGCGCTGCAGCTTCAGCAGGGATTTCGTCGTACTCTGTTGTGGGCGGTCCTAATCAGTTTTGTCGATATTCTCTTGGGCTTATTTGTGTCCTATTGGATCGATGCGGCTCCAGGCGGTGTTACGGCCATTATTTCCGTAGTCATGCTGCTCCTGGTCATGGCTTGGAAGAATATGTGTTTTTCAGCGCGGCCGGGGAGGCAGGATATATGACGACATCAGGCCTGCAACATACGGAATATCTGCATCAGTTCGGCATCAAGAGCACGCGTCAGCGCAATGCTGTCCTAGATGTGTTGATTGCCCATGATGGCATTCAGACGGCAGGAGAATTGTATCAGGCCGTCGTGCGTACCGGTGAACTGGTCAATTTTTCGACGGTATACCGTATCTTAGAGTTATTCCAAGAAAAAGGTCTCGTAGAAAAATCTACGTTTCCCGGTTCGTCCCAATGTGTATTCTCCTTGCGCAAAGCCGGTCATAGTCACCATCTGATTTGTCTGGGGTGCAAAAAGACGATTACCATATCAAAATGTCCATTGGCTATGTTTGAACAGGGTGTGGCTGAGGATACCGGGTTTACCATAGTTGGTCATGATTTAGAACTATATGGTTATTGCCCGGAATGTCAAAAGAAGAGAAATAGGAAATGAGTTTAGCAATCATTTACGAGGAGATGTCAGTTATGATAGATGAAGAATGGCTGCAACAGCGACTGTGTGAACGGATTACGGGCAAGTTCATGCGATGCAGCGTATATTGCCGCGATTTGACTACGGGCCAAGAATTGGTCTGGAATGATGGCGTCATGCCTTCGGCCAGCCTCATTAAGGTGCCCATCATGATAGAAGCGTTTTGTCAGGCTCAGGGTGGTCAGTTCGATTTCGATGGCGAGTTTGCCGTATACGATGCCGTTGATGGCGGCTCGTTCTATGACTTGCCGGCAGGGACGGTCGTAACCGGAAAAGATCTGGTGCAGCATATGATTGTCGAAAGTGACAATACGTGTGCCAATATGCTCATGGATGTGCTCGGCATGGACTGTATCAATGAAAAGATACAGCAGCTGGGGCTGGAGCATACATTCCTGAAACGTAAAATGATGGACTATGACGCGGTGACCCGGGGCTTCCAAAACTTGACGACGGCTGCCGATATGGGAAAATTGTTCCAACTGTTATATGAAGGACGTTGTTTGGACCGCCGCAGCGATGAGGCCATGCTGGATATCCTGCGATGGCAGGAGGATAATACGATCATACCGGCCCAACTGCCTCATCCCATCCGCATCGATCACAAGACGGGTGAGCTGGAAGGTATCAACCACGACTGCGGCATCGTCTACGTGCCGAACAAGCCGTTTATCCTGTGTCTGCTGGCACAAGGTGTCTCCGATGAACCGCAAGGGCTGTATGATATGTCATGTCTGGCCAAAGATATATACGATATAATGGCCGTGCCGCGTTGAGCCAATAAAAAAAACGCAGGAAATGAATCCTGCGTTTTTGCTCTTCTTAATATTAGCGAATGAATTTGACGAAGTCTTCTTTGCGCGGTTTGACACTGTGAGGATAGCTGGCGGCATAGCCGAGGATGCAGTGGCCGATGCCGACGAGATGTTCCGGCAAGCCCCATTGTTTCAGCAACTCTTTACCTTCCGGTGATTCAAATTCTTCTCTGGCCCGGTTGATCCAGCAGGAACCGATGCCGAGAGCTGCGGCAGCGTTCATCATGTTGCCGAGGACGAGGCAGCCATCGGACCAGGCATTGACTGGCGAGATATGTGTATCGCCAAAGATGATGCAGACCGTTGGGGCGCCGTAGAACGGATCTGATTCGACACCCATGATTTTGGCATTCATGGCCGATAAGCGGGCGATGAGGTCTTCGTTCTGGATGACGACGATGGTGACGGGCTGCATGCTCTTACCTGTAGGAGCGTATTTTCCCGCTTCCAGGATTTGATTCAATTCTTCGTCTTTGATTTGTTCCGGTTTGTATTTCCGGATACTCCGGCGGGTAAGCAATGTATGGATGGTTTCGTTCATAATGATCTCTCCTCGTATAATATATTTGTAAGCAAGATTTCCGCCTTGCCTACACAGAAAAACTTCTAATGTGGAACTCCTGATGCTACAATTACTTTCAGAGACTTGTGGCCAAGGTTACGTCTTTTCTCTCCTGCGGCACCAATCGGTGACTGCTCAGAAAGCTTGACGCCTGCCTTAGTTGTCAAATACCGCTTACACAGATGTTGCGTCCCTGGGCGAGAGTAGTTTCCAGCAACGTTGCCTCTCACGGGTGAATGCTTATTAGCGAGGGTGCGGTCAGCAATTAAGATCAGGATAATTCCTTGTTCACTTTTCCTACTCTTAGCCGGAAAGGTGGTGACTTACTTTGAAGAAGGCGGATCTTCTTTCTACTCTTTTTGTCGGGATTGACATCAGCTCACGCAGCAACGTTGTCGCTTTCTTGGATTTTGAATCTCAGAAGCCACTTCAAAACTTTGCTGTCGGCAATAATCAGCCCGGCGCGGTGGAACTTGCCAACCGGATCGCAACGTACCTGCGCTCCCGCAAGGACCTTTCACAACTGGTGGTAGCTCTTGAATCTACGTCGTTTTACGGCGTACATGTTGCAAACTTCCTATCTTCCTGTGAAGTCCTTGCCCCGTTCCACACTGCGGTATACTGCTTGAATCCGAAAGCCATTAGAAACTACAAAAAATCGTTTATTGACCTCGGCAAGAACGACTACGTCGATGCCTTTGTCATCGCCGATTTCGCTCGTGCCAATCGGATTACTACCAAGCCTTGGCGTGGCAGCCAGTTCCTTGCCCTGCAAAGACTGACTCGGCATCGCCTGCATCTGGCCAAATCACTCACACGCGAAAAGGCCTACATGCTTTCCAATATCTTCCTCAAGTTCAGTGAGTTCTCACTGCTCAATGTGGAAGAACAGCCCTTTTCCAATAGCTTCGGAGCCGCGGCATCCTCGGTACTGACCGATTTCCTCTCTACAGAAGAAATCATTGAAATGCCGACCGAAGACCTCATCCGCTACATCTGCGAAAAGGGACGCAACCGATTCCCTGATCCTGGAAAAACAGCCTCCCTGCTTCAGCAGGCGGCACGCAACTCCTATCGGCTGGATAAATGCTTGTATGAGCCGTTAACGGTCTCCATTGCCTCCTCTTTCACCCTAATCTCAACCTATGGAACTGAGATTAAAGCAGTGAATAAGGCCATCGAGAAGACGCTCAAGGGGATTGACCCCACTGCATACCAATGCCTTTTATCCATCCCTGGAATCGGGCCTGTCATGGCTGCCGGTATCCTGTCAGAGATTGGGTATATCGAAGCGTTCAGAAACCAAGAGGCGCTGGCAAAATACGCGGGCCTCGTCTGGCGAGAAAACCAGTCCGGAAAATTTCAGGCTGACGATACACCACTCTCAAAAGCTGGCAATGCCTATCTCAGGTATTACCTGATTGAAGCAACCAGCCATGTAAAGAATCACTGCGGCGAATTCGCTGCATTCTACCAGAAAAAATATGATGAAGTGAAAACTCATCAGCATAAACGTGCACTCGCTCTTACCGCTCGTAAATTCGTTCGACTGATTTTTGGATTGCTGGCCAACAATCAACTCTACTCTTCCCGAGTAGTCAAAATTCAATAAAGGCGAACATACTTTCTTTTTTGAAATTTGAAGAGAAAGTTTTATTTAGTGCACCCATTTTTAGGTAATTCTTTTAAATTACTTTGTTTTCAGTACTTGACATATTACCAGATTGCTTTCAACTCAATATGAAGTGAAAATTATTTAAATCTATTTTCTGAAAATAAACAGATATTCATGAGCCAACAGCAAAAAATTGTATTTAACACTATTAGTTTTCCAATATCCGGTTGCTCTACAATTATGCTGTTCCTTAATAACAATTTCCTTGGTCGTAAACCCTGCAGCTTCAAATATTTTCATTACTTCAAAACTCATAGGTATAACACAACCTTTTTTTCGTGTATCACCCATAAGAATTGCACAAAATTTACCAGGTTTCAAAACTCGATAGCATTCCGCAGCTACTGTTTGCATCTGAACCAGAAAATCTCTTACATTACAATGAGACAAATCCTCAGCTATATCTTCGCTATAATGAATTATGTCTGCGTAAGGAGGGTGAGTACAAATTAAATCAATACTATCGTTGTCAAGGAAATCTAAGCATCTGGCATCATGCTGTTTTATCTCAACATTACCACAAGGAACGCCACACTCATCTTCAGTAAAATCACATTTTTCTTTACATCGACTCAACGCTTCCGGATTTACATCCAGTCCTATGATATGTCGATTAAGTAATTTGGCTTCGACAAGTGAAGTTCCTCCACCAGCAAACTGATCTAGCACTAAGTCATATTCTTGTGAATAACGAAGTATAATATTTCTTGGTATATAAGGAGACCAATTGCCTCTGTACTTCGCATCATGTGTTGCCCAATTTCCGCGTTGCGGAAAACTCCAAACGCTTGTCATTTCAGGAACAAAGTTTTCTGGTTCCCAATTTAATTGATACGTCACCATCACCTTACTTTTTACAATTATTCTATAAATTTTTTAAATTAAAAATCCATTTCAACCACCCTTGCACTGAACTTGCCCTTCGTGTCATAACACCATCATTACATACATTTAACTCTTTCATCTTACTAGCAATCGTTCCTATATCAGGAATTTCCCCACATGAATTCGTTAAATCAAAAAAATACGCAAAAATTTCATGTTGTAAAATTAATTCCACTAGTTTTAATTGCCGTTCCTTATAATTTAATTTAAAAACATTAATGCCTTGTCTAGTCAAACTTGCCACAATTTGCTTGTCATCTGAGTACTTTTCAAATAATCCCAAATATTTACCCGCATTATAATAATAACCTGACTGGCGTGGCTCAAAATCCATAAGTTCTGCAATTTGTTGATCAGTCATTGGATTATCATACATGTTTTCTAACAAAGATACTATTCTATCCATAGAATTAGCTTGAATAAAAGGCACTGTAGTAGAATCCATATTATCATCAGTTAAAACACGAGTATTTCGACGTACGTCAATGAGATCATCCATTGTTATTGATGTGTCTTGCAAAGAATAGTTCCTAGAATTTAAAAGTTTAATAGATGAATAATCTCCTATTTCCTGAAATCGATATTCAAAAAGTCGGTAAATCATATTAGAATAAATAGAAAATACCAGACGAATTGGTTTTCTCACCTTAGTTTGCCACAATCTATATGGATAGTACAGTTGCCTCACATGAAAATCTTCATGTACAACATTTTTTGCTTCCATAATGACAATCGAGTCATCATTTTCAAAGCCACCATCAATTTCACACTGAGCATTCTGTACGTGAACTGACCTTTTAATTCCACTATAGGTATTAACAACAAAATCAAATACTCCCGTCCCCATACGTCCATTAAACGTGGCCACATAATCTTCAGAAGAAAGAAATTTATCGAGAATGCCCGATATAATCAATACATTAATCGCATTAGCTTCTGAATTGATATTTGTAATATCAATTGATTCGTAAGGAGGAATATCGACATGTTCCATTTTTATAACAGATTCAGTCAACTCCGGAATCTTCTGATAAAGGTCAAAATCACTAATGATGTACGAGCTTCTACTATTAGGCAGCACATTTATTTTATTATCCTTTAAAATTTTAGGTAAGGAATCAGTACTATCCCATTTCGTCATCAAACGTGGTTCTCTAACTTCCTTAATTTGGCTTGCCTTAATTATAAATGAACCCTTAGTTTTTATCTCGTTAATGATACTATATTTATTTAGTAAAAATTCCCATGCTTTATTCGTAGATAGTTGTTCATTTTTTCGGGGCATAATAAATCAACACCTCATTCACATCGCCACGCTTAGCTCCATTACTGTTAATATTTCGTTTAGCTTGAACCGTAATAATTTGATACCCATCTTCATCATACAGCTCTCTAATTGTGCTACAATCTGAATTTGACTGCAAAAACGAAATCTTTTTTTTCTTAAGCTTATCGCATGTTTCTTTTAATTGAACTTGTTGAGCAAACGAAAACCCATTTTCTGTATAGCCAGTAAAAGATGAAGACGAAGATATGGGCATATATGGTGGATCTAAGTAAACAAACGCACCTTTGCGTACATTTTCTAAAGCATCTTGATAGTCTCCATGTAAAATCTGGATATCCCTATTTTGTAAATATTTTGCCATTGCACGAATTGTTACAGCATTAACTATATTGGGATTTTTATATTTACCAAATGGAGAATTAAACTGTCCAGCAGAATTAACCCTATACAAGCCATTATAACAAGTTTTATTCAAATATATTATTCGTGCAGCTTTTTTTACATTTGAGAAGGTATCATATTCAGGAAGGCGATCCCATGCTCTGACATCATAATAATAGTCAGCAGAATTACTGCTATGATGTTTTTCGAGTTCTTGTATTAGCTCTTCAGTATTATCACGAACAGTTAAATATACATTTATAAGTTCTTCATTTAAATCATTTATAATTGCTTTTTTAGGTTGCAGGTCAAAAAATACTGCCCCTCCTCCGACAAAAGGCTCAACATAGGTCGAACAATTCTTGTTAATTAGTGGCATAATTTCATGCAACAATTGTCTCTTTCCGCCCACCCATTTGACAATTGGGCTAATAAGAATATTTTTCGACATAATGGTCCCTCTTTCTTTCAACATATATAAAACGTTACTGAAATTATATCATATAATCGCAATAAGAACAAATGTTCTATCTGCATAATTAAGCTTTATTTTACTACTATGTAAAAAAGTCAATCACAATTACAACAGAAAAAAACGCTAAATCATCAAGCTTTCTCTTAGCTTAATTAATCAGCGTTTCTTTATATATGATACCAAATATTATCACATTTGACAATATAACCCGCAAACATTTTTATATATAATTAGTTATTATCAAGGTATTGGATATCCCTTACTCTCGATAATTTACTCCGATACCCCTTTTATTGTCCGTCCTATAGTACAGTTTATTAACGAATTTCGGTTCTATCGATTTTTTCTTATAATTTTTATTCTAGTTCTTTCAGTATTGTTTTATTGGTAGCTAATTCTACCGGACTTTAACATCGTTGTTGCTTCATGAAGGTTGCATTTCTCGTATATTCGTCACCGATTTACAGCCTTGAACTATATTACTGTGTATTCTCACTATTTCGTATTTTATTTGCACTGATAACAGTATCATTAACACTTATTGTGTTTGCTTTTTAGGCATACTTCAGGCAGTAAATAGCCTAGATACTGTTTTTTTACGGAGCAGTATCTAGGTTCTTTGTGTTGTTCTATTGGGAGTTTACCACAGTATTCACTCAACTATTCAAATATTCATACAATTTCGTTTCTACCGGTTCATCCAGTGTGAATTGGAAATTCACGATGGGCAGGGTTTTGCCGTGGTCGTTCAGGATGGTTGTTTCTGTTGGATCTTCTGCTATTTGGACGTCGCCCATGTAATAGAAGTCGCCGCCTTCGGCATCGCTTTTTTTGACGAAGAGGAGACGCCGTGTGTCGTTGCTCATGATTTTGGGGATTTGCGTTGAACTTAATCTTACGTTGGATCGCGTCATCCAACTAAAACGCTGCGGTGTCAGAAATTGATCTTCGTATTTCGTGTTGGCTGTAATGTCGTCGCGCTTATTATAGGTGACAAAGATAGGACCGGTATGGTCGATAATTTGGTAGCCATACAGCGTTGATTCCATGTTGACAGAATAGTTCAAAATGCGGGACACATCTTTTCTTGTGTATTTCCCATAGCGGATGAAGCCGTGCACGAATTGTTGGCTTTCGAATAGTTCTTTGAACCGGTACTCCCCGTAATCTAATACGTCAGTTACGTATTTTTCGAATTCTTCATTTTTTAGTAGTTCGTAAAATGCATCGGATATGGTAAAGGTATTTTGTTCATACTTAGCTAGAACAATGTTGCCGTATTTTTTTTGTGCGCCAGGTTTGAAAAATCCCAGAGCAAGGACATTGGCTACACCGGCAATGGTAGCGTCAGTCACATAATAGTGATAGTCTCGCTCAATAGCAAAAGACAAATCTGATGCAGACAGTTCCCGTTCTTTTAGCAAAGCCTTTAGAACGAATATTTCTTCGATGCGCTTGCCGTTAGCCAGTTCCAGACTAAGCATTTTTAAGACAGCTGCGTGTTGTTTTGTCAGCGTTGATTCATAATGGTCCACGGCTTGGACGAAACCATAGTAGGATTCCTTTTTGTCGATGAAAAGCCAGGGATCCTTATCGCCAAAATGAATGAAGTCCATCATCATAGGCGGCCGTCCCAGACGAAATTTCATATTGCGGTATGATTCTTTCAGTGCCGTGTAATCGGCTAGTTGACTGCGGTTGTCGATAGCCGTATAGATACGCTGAGCCGTTATGTCATCAAAATGTACTGTCGACGGTCCGGGTAAATAATTCTTCTGAATAATTTCGCGTACTTTGTCCTTATTGTAAGTTCGGTCGCCATAGAGGGCAATAGGTAAAAGAAAATTGTTTTCGTAGTTGCCGATGAAATCCAATACTTCCAAGTAGCGTTTGTTCGGATATTTACGTAGGCCACGGCCTAATTGCTGGACGAATACGATTGCTGACTGCGTCGGACGCAGCATGATAACCTGATTGACCTGGGGAATGTCGACACCTTCGTTAAAAATATCCACAGTAATGATGTAGTCTAGATAATTAGACTGTTTTTCTGCGTCAGCTTCCAAGCGGTCTACGGCGGCCTCACGTTCCTGTTCTGAATTGCTGCCTGTCAAGGACAGGGCTTTCCGGCCTCTTTCACGGAACTTTTCTGCCAGTGTTTTTGCTTCCTCAACATTGCTGCAAAAGACAAGGCCTTTTACGCGTTCCGCGTCACTGCCGTATACATCGGCATAGGTCAAAATATGGTCTACCCGGGCATCGCACGTCAGCAAATTAAAATCACTGTGGTCGTCTAACAACTTGCCATTGATGGTGATTTCACTGATGCCGTGGTAGTGGAACGGTACGAGCATTTCCTCTTCTAATGCCCGATGGAGTCGGATTTCATAGGCAATATTGTGATTGAATAAATCGTAAATATCAAAATCATCGCTTCGTTCCGGTGTAGCTGTCATGCCCAACCAGAATTTTGGCTTGAAATAATTGAATATTTTCTGATATGTCGGTGCGCCTGCGTGGTGTACTTCATCGACGACAATATAGTCGAAAGCATCTCGTGCGAAGGAATGAAGCACATCGTCCTGGGATAAGGTCTGCATAGTCGCAAAAATGTATTTCTTGTCCGTGTCTTTATGATTGCCTGTAAGCAGGCCCATTTCTTCCGGTGGGAAGTCGAGGCGTTCATAGCTGTCTTTGGCATCGGCGGCAATCATTTCCCGATGGATGACGAAGAGGAAGCGTTTCGGCTGGTATTTTCGTACGTCAAAGCCAGATAAGAATGTTTTCCCCGTGCCAGTTGCTGAAATGAGCAAGCCCCGGTCCTGTCCATTTGCCCGCAGATTTTCAATACCCAACAGGGCTTCCTGCTGCATCTTGTTGGGGGTAATGGCATACATGTGCTTTATTTTGTGTGGCTGCGTCGGCTTATTATTGACGTATACATCTTCGTACGATTGAATCCACTGCTCTGTTACACACTCCGCCACCTGCCAAAGCTGTTCAAATTCGCGATGGGTTTGCTGAATCAATGCTCCATCTTCTGATGATGTGAAGAATACATTCCATTCCTGATTCGTCGTCAGTGCACTGGCTGTCAGATTACTGCTGCCGACGATCATGGTGTAATTTTCACTGCTATTGTGAGGCAGGTGAAATAGATATCCCTTAGCATGAAATCCCTGGTCTTCAGGCACCATACGAATTTCCAAGTTGGGAAATTTCAGCAGTTCTCGTAATGCATTAGGTTCCGTGAAATTCAGATATTGTGATGCCAGAATTTTTCCCTTTATATGGGGATGATTGATGAGTTTATCCTTGAGGCAGGCAATACCCGTCTTCGTAATAAAGGCCACAGAAAACCAGAACTCATCACAGGCATCCATCTGACTCAGGATAGTGTCGAGTACCTTTACCCGTCGCTCTTTATTATTTGTCAAAATGCGGGGGACATACCGCCCGTCTGCCTTTACGCGATAATCAATAAAGCCTTCGCGCAAGCACTGCTCTAGTACATTATATCCAGCCATGTCATCGCCCTATCCTTCGGCTAATTTCTGCATAATGGGAATATCCGCTCCGGCCCAATCAAGAGTCGGCAAATTTTCCGGCTCCAACCATTGATGATTTACATGTTCTTTTCGGACGAAATCCGGACTTGCCATCTCGCAGGTAAATGCATACATAGTAATGGAAAAATCTGGATACTCATGATGTATCGTCATGTATAAATCCTCTTCCCGTACAGTCACGTGGATATTCATTTCCTCACGCAGCTCCCGTTCCAGCGCCGCGTGTTTTGCTTCACCAGGCTCGATTTTGCCGCCAGGAAATTCATATTTATAACTGACATACTCAAACTTTCCAGCACCCCGTTCCATACACAGAATCTTGCCATCATATCGTAAAATAGCTGCCACAACCTCTAAATGCTTCATTGTTTCACTCCCGTTCCGTTATAGAAATATTATACTATATCAGAGACGCTTTCGCAGCAAAAAACAGACGCTTTTCCTGTGATGTTGGGAAAGCGTCTGTCGTGGGGGGACGTGCTAAGTATAAAATGTAGATGTCAGAGGTATTGCAATGGGGAAGATTTTGTTCTGTGTATTTAAAGGTGTCTGTTTAAAGCTATCTTTTCTTGATAGCCATTTTGATAATGAAATATAAGTGTTTTTTTATTAAATATCGGATTAAGTTCATGGATTATACTGTGATGATTTGGACAAACAATTAAAATATTGGAAGAATTATTATTGAGACTTTTGACAAAGTAATCTATATGGTGAGCTTCGCAAATGTGCCCGCCATATTCTTTTCCAATTAATTTGCCACAGATTTGGCATCGATAGCCGTAAAGTAGCTTTAAATTGTCACTGATTTTTCTGTTTAATTTTCTAATTTTGGTGATATGGGATGATTGTAAATAGGTTGCTGATGGATCCTTGACTTCACCATTAACATAGGATTCGAATGTATGCTCATTTTGATTGGGAATCATCTTTCTTAATATAGATAATTCATTTGCCAGTATTGGTTCTAGTATATAGCTATCATCATATTCTGTTGTATAGATCACTAAATATTCCTTATATTCATCTGGTAATTCAATCCATTTTCGAATATGATTCGCTTTATTGATTTCATGTTGGGCTTTTATAAAATTATAGCTTTTCCAAAAACATTGCTGTAATACATTGGCGACATCTTTTCCATAGCGTATTTGTAGGATATCATTTCTCTTGTATTTTTTATCAAAATTTATGTTATTTATTTTAGCTGTATAGGATTTTCCTGCAATATAAAGTGTAATATCTTTTTTTTCTCCATGGCTTAAAAAACGGTTCATAATTCGGCCAAAGATTACTTGAGTTTTTATTGGTAATGTTAGTCCCCAATTACATAGAGACCAATCGACTTCTTTTTTATAAACATATTCCCCATCAATTTTCAAAGGCTCATCCCCTTAAGAAAAGCTTTGATATAATTATTCAAGTCTGAATTGGACATTTGATCAACAACTGGTGTTATGTCGGTTGACCTGTCTTGTCCAGTTTTATGAGTGTAGTATATTTCCGATTAAGTTGTTGCTATTAGCAATCATTTTACAGCATTTTCGGCAACTTCTGGTTTCCAATATTTCGAAAAATCGACAAATTCTAAGGCATTATTCTGCTGAATGGCTTTTAAAAAATCATCTGGAAGATCATATTTCATATTAATTCGGTTCAATCGACTATAGATGATATACACATGTTTTGCTGTTGATAATTTTGTTACTATTTCTGGCGTCAAAGAAAAATACTTAAAACCACTGCGGACGAGAGGGGCTGCTGCAAAAAGCCCTGCTATTTCCTGATCGATTGTAGATTCTGCCGTTGTTACATGATGATAATCTGGTGCAAAAGCTGTTAACCGATAATCTGTCCCATCAATATTCAGGGTTATATAATGTAATACTTTTTCACGGTTTTGACGACGGCTTAAGCGAATCCAGTATTCATCCTGATTAGGATCTGCCGTAGCGTATTTTGTAAACACCACTTCAGTAGATTGTTTTTCTACGCTATACGTGGAATAAGAAACGGCAGTGTCACTTTCAGGTTCAAAAGCGTTTTTGTAGGCAAAAGTCGAACCGTAAAGTAAAAACATTCCTAACGTCACTAGCATCGTAATTTTTCGAAAATTCATGTAGATCTCCTCTTTTCAATTCATATTATGTTATCTTGCATTCTGGATACATTGCGAATTATCTGCAATCTATTTGCTGTTAATTTTGCACAAAACCTAGGATGTTATTCCCTTGGCATGATTCTATTTGTAAATCTAGGTCATTTTATTTTTGAATATCAAAATTGAGATTACCGATATATCCATCAGCTGGAGCGTGACTTTTATTTAAATTCACGCCGAATGATGATTTAAACGCATGTATTATATGATTATATTTTATTATATCATTCCTATTCTTAAAAATAAATTACCATGTCCTTTATTTATTTAATAAAATGTAAAACTTATGGTATTATCTCACGTTATATACTTTTCTCACTACATAACAAGCCCCCGCAGACGGACAGGTCTTACGATTCTCCTGTCATGCATATGGGGGCTTGTCCATTGTTGTAATTGCGTTATTTTGTTATATCCAATTCTCTCCGTGGGCTTTTGCTATCATTTCGTTTTCTATAGTTTCAGCAATCCTATCCGACTTATTCGGCGGAAGTCTCGCTAAGCCCGTAGCCTCATCCAGTCTTATGCCACACTTTTGGTCAGTTGCGCCGCCATACACGGCGATGTTGCCGTCAATTAGTTTCTAAATGGATAAGAATCAGCGTCTCTATTAAAAATAGTTTTCTTGAATATGGACATATTAAATTATTTCGTTTAGCCAAGTGTTTAATTCTTTCTACTGATAATTTTGTGTATTTAGCTATCACTGTGTAATCTATCTGAGCCTTAACATTTTCACTGAAAACTGTAATCAAAGATTAACCTGATTCTAATAATTCTTAATCTAATAATACCGGCTGTAACATAAACACGCCCAAATGGGGGTTGTCCCCATTTGGGCGTATCTAATTAGTTACACCGTTTCAATGTGCTATTACTGTAAGTCTTCTTTGAACGTTTCTCGCATAAAGGAGATGCAAATCAGGCTGATGACTGCTCCTAGGATAACGTAATAGGAAGGAGACATAAGATTTTTTGTTTCCATGATAAGGAATGTGCAGATAAAGGGGGCCATGCCGCCAAAAATGACAACACCCATATTATATCCTACAGACAAAGCACTATAACGAATTTTAGTAGGGAATAATTCTGCTAAGGCAGCTGCTCCGGGACCAGAAAATAATGCTTCCAGAACGGCGAATATTAATTGGGCAATCAGGATGGAGGTAAACGTTGCTTGATTCAACAGGATGAATAGCGGATATGTGAACAAGGCAAAACCAGCACAGGATGCCAATAATATGGGCTTACGTCCGATTCGATCAGATAATGCTCCACATAGCGGTACTAGAATTAAGAATAAAACCAAGCCTATTGTATTAGAAAGCATCGTGTCAGCTAATGGGAACTTTACCATTTTTGCTACATATGTTGGTAAATAATTGAAAGCGACATAGTACGATACTGTCCAATTAATGGTAAATCCTAAGCAAATCAGCGTTGCTTTAGGATATTTTTTTAACGTTTCGATAATAGGTGACTTAGAAGTGGTATTGGTGGTTTTCACTTCTTTGAAACGAGGCGTTTCTTCAATCTGGGTTCTCATGTAATAACCTACAATGGCGATGATGATACCGAATAAGAATGGTAGTCTCCATCCCCAAGAATGGAGCGCTTCTGGTGATAATAGATTTGAAACTAACGCCCCCATGCCAGAACCGCACAACAAGCCGATACCAACGCTGAACATTTGCCAACTGCCAATGAACCCCCTATTATTTTTCTTGGCATATTCAACAATGAATGATGTGGAACCAATCCATTCTCCACCGGCTGAAAATCCTTGCAATAATCGGCAAATAGTTAGTATTGCCGTGGATGCGACACCGATACTGGCATATGTAGGCAATACACCAATTAAAAATGTGGAAAAGCCCATCATTATCATCGTCAGGGACAAAACATGCTTACGGCCTAACTTATCTCCATAATGTCCAAAAATGAATCCCCCGACGGGACGAATAATGAATCCGCATCCAAAAACCGCAAATGTCGCCAGTAACGAAATCATAGGATCGACTGATGGGAAAAAGAGTGTTGAAATGACTGGTGCGAAATATCCATAAATGCCAAAATCGTACCATTCCATTACATTTCCAATTGCACCAGTGACAACAGCTCTTGACATATGTTTTTCTGTAACAGGTGGTTTTACAATTGTTGTCGCACCATTTTTAATTACTTCCATAGTCATATAAATCTGACCTCCCCCTGGAATATAATAGGATTTTTTTGTCAATTAATTAATTTTAGCAGGATTGTCTCGATATCTTTAGATGTTATGGGCCGGTCTCTGTCACCTAAATAATCATGTACTTTTGTTTTATAGGCAGAGCGCAGAAACGGTGGTATACGTTGCAACTTTTGTGCTAATGTATCACTTGCTTCTGGTGTCCAAATTCGTTCATAGGCATTTCTGGCATTGCCAAAGTCATAATCTGTCGATTCTATATTCGTTATACTTCGGCGTAATTGATTCGTTGCATCCTTGTCTACATAATATGAACTATGATTATCTTGCCGGATGATGACGCTGTAATCGGATTGGGCAGCAGTGATGGATAATAAACCAGAAATGACATCTTGTAGCACTTTATCGGTTGGACGATTCCATGGTTGGCCCCAACCGCCTCCAGATGGCGAACAGAAGCGGACAATGTCGCCCTTTTTTAGTTTCAGTGCCTTAAGTTTGGATAGGCGTTGTTCATGGTCCGTGCCGGGATTCAAGAGGACCGTCCCCGTTGCACCCGCTTTACCCCCCTGTAAGCCATATGGCTGAAATCTCATCCGTTCCTGGCCGCGGGCCATGACGAGAGAATTATCACGTACGATTTCAAATTCCAGACAAATAGAATTTCCCCCACGATATAGCCCGGCTCCGGCAGAATCTGGAACGAGTTCATAGCGATGGACCAACACATCCGTTTCGTTTTCCAAGATTTCGATAGGAGTATTGCTCAGATAGCCGACAGAATGGTCGACTCCTTCTACGCCGTCAGCTTGGGCTTGACCACCGTCACCGCCACTCATAGGTTCAACGACGTTCGATTTATATTCGCCGTTGTTAAGTGGATCTGGTACGGAAATCACTACAATAGCAGCCTGGCCGCCTCCAGCGGCAGGGATTTTGTGCGGGATAATGTTGGCTAATGCTCCCAGCAGTGCTGTATAGATTCGTAGCGATACGGGATGACGAAGTCCGCAGGCCGCAGGATACTGTGCATTGACTAGCGTACCCTTGGGTAATATGGCATGGATGGGTTTGATGATGCCGCTGTTTACAGGTATGTAAGGGTCTTCACTGATGATGTAATATATCAATGCTTGATAAAGATATGTATGACACGTGCCATTGGTAATGAGATTGAACGCTGTTGGCACTTGAGGATCGCTATTTGAAAAATCGAGAGTGATGTCGGAGCCGTGAACCTGAATAGTTAGGGCAACACGTAATGGGAGAGAACTTATGGCATCATCGTCCAAGTAGTCATCAAATGTATATTTCCCATCAGGAATTTCTCCGATGATTTTCCGCGCTCTCAGTTCGCTTTGTTCCAGCAAGTCATGTATACCGTCTTTTATGGTAGCCAGACCAAATTTTTTAAGTAAATCATGGGTTTTGATATCGGCAGTGTTGACGGCAGCTACCATAGAATTGATATCACCCATAAGTTGGTCCGGCATACGGCTGCAAGTTTTGATGATAGAATATACATCACGGTTCAAGCTTCCCGCGGTATATAAACAGACAGGAGGCAGACGCAGACCTTCCATTTGTACGTCCGTTGCCACCGGTGATAGACTGGAAGGGACGCAGCCGCCAATATCACCGGTATGAACAAAAGCCCAGGCATAACAGAGTAGTTCATTTCCGAAGAATATTGGCTTGATTATCTGGATATCTGTCAAATGGGTTGCTAATCCATCTGTGGAATATGGGTCGTTCGTGATGAGAATATCTCCAGGGTGAAGGCGGTCAGCACCGCCGAAGGATTCGATGGCTTGTTTGACAGATAATCCCAAAAAGATAGTGACACAGGATTCTTTGGGATAAGCGAAAAAATTTCCGTCAATGGTTGCTAAGGCTGTGCCGAAATCGGAAGATTCCGTGACATAAGAAGAATGGCTGGTTCTTTCTACGACATAACTCATACCACTGCTGACGGCATTAAAATAATTGTGGAGTATTTCTAGTACAGTCGGATCAGTTTTCACATTTGTTTCCCCCTCTACCAATAAGAATATTACCGTTTTGTTCACAGGTTCCAGTCCAGCCCGGTAGAATCAGGATCGTTGTGTCATCCTGTTCAATGATAGCGGGACCTTGAAGAATTTCGTCGCCCCTTAGAGATTCACGTTGATAAATAGCGGCCTTATAGGTCTTGCCCTTGATAAAAATCTTACGATACCCCATGATGTTTTTTTGTTGTTTAGTGGTCGATAGTTCCGGTATTATATTGATTTCTGGCGTACAGGCGATGACTCGGGCGCGAACGCTGATGATTTCTATTTCACTGTCGGGTTCACTGTGGCCGTATTGACGTTTATGTAAGTCATTGAAAGCAGCCCGTAAAACGTTACCGCTTTCGTCTGCAAGCATCGTATCTGTTACGGTAAGTTGCAACTCATAAGATTGACCACAATAACGAGCATCCAATAGGTATTGGAAAGTGCTGGGTGTGTTTTTGGTGACATCTGTCTTTTGCTGGTCCAGCCAAGACTGGGCATCTCTATGTAGGGATTTGTATTTTTGACGTAAGTTTTCTATAGCGAGGTGATTCATGCTGACATGATAAGGAGCCACGGCGTCATACGTAAAATTGGCTGATAAGGCGCCCATGGCACAGAGTGTTCCAGGATGATGGGATATAAGGATATCTTTGGCATGGATTTCTTCAGCGACGAAATTGGCTACTAGAGGGCCGCCTCCACCATAGGCTACGATGGTGAGGTCTCTCGGATCCAGCCCTTTTTCTTCTAAGATATTACTCAAGGCGACATACATATTAGAAATGGCGATTTGAATAATCTGATCAGCTAGTTGTAGTGTTGTTTTATCGAATTGTTGAGCTAGGGAAGAGATTGCTTTTTCTGCTGCGTCCGTATTTAAGTTGAAATTCCCGCCTGCAAAACGTTGCGAGTTCAGATAACCACATAACAGGAACGCGTCGGTTACGGTCGGATAATGGCTCTTGCCATAACAAGCTGGGCCAGGATCAGAACCAGCCGATGTGGGGCCGACGCGCAACATTCCCCCCGTATCACGCCAAGCGATGGAGCCACCGCCAGCCCCGATGGTGCGCACATCGATGGTGGGAATCATGATGGGAAAGCCGGATACCTTGCATTTTTGACTGTACACAGGCTCGTAATTTAGTACAACAGATACATCCGTACTGGTACCGCCCATGTCAAGGGTTAACAAATCGGCTTTATGAGAAAGGCGGCCTTCGTGGATTGCTCCCATGACACCACCAGCAGGCCCGGAAAACAGCGTTTTTACCGGTGCATTAGCAGCCGAATCTAGGTCCATAATGCCGCCATTTGATTGGGTGATAAAGGGTTCGATGGTGACTCCTTGATTTTTTAGGACTTGCTGGAGGTTTTTGAAATAATCTTCCACATTTTTCTGTATATACAGGTTTACTACAGAAATGCAGGCCCGTTCATATTCGCGAATTTCAGGCCATAAACTGCTGGATAAGCAAAGCTTCAGTGTGGGGTGTATACGATGGATGATTTCTGCAACTTGTTGCTCGTGGTATGGGTAGGCATAACTGTGCAAAAAGCAGATAGCGATGCCTTCTACCCCTTGCTTTTCCGCTTCTTTTACGGCCGCCATTACGGCAGCTTCATCAATTGGGATGATTTCGTTTCCTTTCACGTCTATTCGCTCGGGGATGCCAAATATCCTATTCCGTGGGACTAGCGGTTCAGGCAGGCGTGAGTGGAAATCAAAAGACACCGGGAGGCGCATGCGCTGCATGGTCAATAGGTCACGGAATCCTTCTGTAACAAATAGGGCAATGTTTGTTCCTTTGCGTTGGAGTAATGTATTGATACCGATAGTCATGCCATGGACAAAATAATCGATTTTTCTCACGTCGATGCCTAGTGATTGGGATAGGTATTGCAAGCCGTTGTGGATGCCTTCTTCAGGATGCAATGGTATTGTAGAAATTTTGGCTCCGGTTATCCTGTCATTTGCTGTGTCAATTAAAGTGAAATCTGTAAATGTACCACCAATATCTACGCCGAGTTTATATTGTGCTTTAGAATTCATATTCCTCACTCTTTTCTTTTTACTGGTTATAGGTGTTCTGCTATATCGCGAACCCATTGGAGACGTGCTGTTTCGATGTCATTCGGGACGGTACAATCGGCACCGAATATAACTCCTGTGCGGCCAGATCGGGCCAGGATAGATTTCATTTCAGATTCGATATCTTGCCGGGTGCCCTTATACAACACATCTTCCTTGCCGTTGCCAAAACCACCGATGACAGTACGGCCATCAAATAACTTTTTTCCTTCTTCTAAAGGAATTCCCTCTATTTTTACAGCCCAATTGATTGCTTTTACGTCGTAATCTTTATACCATGTAATGTCATTTGTATGACCGGCATAGCCACAAATATGGAGTATATTGAAGTCGTGGAGGCTGTTTGCGGCGGCTAGTACGGATTTTTCTCCTGGAGCAATGATTTGCTGATAGATATGTTGAGGAAGTCCTAATATGTTCTGGGTACTAAAATAAATTCCAGAGACATGCGCTTCTTTAATGAGACGTTGGCTCAGTTTGGCCAGGTCGGCGGATATTCTGGACGATGCTTCATAAAAGCTGGAGGCGTCATCTTGGATTAATTGAATGACCCAAGGATCACGGCCTGCCCAGTCTGTGCGTAAAGTATCTTGAGAAAATTTAAGCATGGACGCGAAAGAAAATATATTGTAAAAACAATCAATTTCATTTCCATAGATAGCTGTCAGGGCTTTAGCATATTCAATTTGGCCTGTGAACCAGGGATCATCGTCATCTAATCCCTTTCGTAATGCTAAATCTTTTATAGAATCGATGTTTCTTAAATTCGGATGTCTGAAAAAACCATCGGTCATAATTTTAACAAAATCGGGATTGGATACTTCGATGAATTCCTTTTGCTTTTTTAATCGAATTTTAGCAATTTCTGCACTGTTCATGGCATAGGGATCCTCGAGGAAATGATACCAAAATCCAGAAGGAATCCTGTCGACTGGTTTGTTTTCAAATGCTGCCGCGATAAGTTCTTTTTTTGATTGTCCCATGATTTATTCCCCCTTGTTATTAAACTATGTCAGGTAGCTTGAGCGTCTTCAGTGAGTTTTTGTACAAAAAAAGCCGCATCTCCTAAACAGAGACGGCGGCCCGTGGTTCCACTCTGAAGCAACAAAAGCTGCAACTCAAAACCGATAACGGTGGTATCCGGGAACGGCCTACTATATTTCAACCGTTCTGCTCCTAAAGGCATTCCACTACATTCAAGCTTGTCTGCGAATTCTCAGCCGATGGTTCACATCTCTGTAGAGCTATCCTGCGTGTACTTGTTTTAATCATAGCATTTAGTGTATATTCTTTTGTTTGGATAAATACTACTCTTTTGGTGATGATTTGTCAAGTGACATTTTTATGGGATTAGTATTTTCATTATAGTCGCGCCCAAATGTGGGCTGTCCCACATTTGGGCGCGCTATTATTAATTGATTTTGTAATTACACATTATGCTGTTTCTTTGCCCAATTTAGGTAAGAGCAATGTTACTATAATACCAATAATAGCTACGGCTCCGGCTACGACAAATGTTGTCGAGATGGAGACTGCTTTCGCCAGGAAGGATGTTCCGATGGAGGAAATCCCAAAACCAATCATGACGAGCGAACAGACAAGGCCGGCATTCTTGGTACCCAAATAGTCTGTTATCAACGACGGCATGGTTGCGGCTGTTCCGCCATATGTGAAGCTTAGCAGCCAGAAGCAGATGACATAGAGCATGCCTGTTGAGAAGGTAAGGAAGACTACAGCGGCAATGGTGATGACGAAGCATAATATCATGGCTCCTTTGCGGCCGATTTTGTCACTACCGGCAGAAATCAGGAACCGGCCAGCAACCTGCATCATTGATGCAACGGATACTCCTGTGACCGCAAGGGCTGTATCTAGGCCGCGGGAGGTGCCATAGCTTACAAAGATAGCGCTGAGTAGCACGAATGCCGGAATAGCGCAAAAGTATATGAGCGTAAGCATGTAATACTCTTTCGTATGGAAGCATTCGCTGGCTGTCGAACATTGCCTTGCAGCGACTGCGACGGCACCGGTTGGTTTGTAATCTGCCATATATCCTTCAGGTGGCGCTTTGATAGTCATCATGCCAAAGATTGCGACGATGACATAGATAATAGCCAGGATTTTGAACATTCCTGTAAAACCATAATCAATGAGCCAACTATTGCACAATGGGGACAATATCGTAGCAGATACGCCCAGTACTGCCAGCGTCGTCCCTGTCGCAAGCCCTTTTTTATCGGGGAACCATTTTTGCATCATGGCCACGATAACGTTATAAACCATGCCATCCCCTACACCTAGAAGACCACCGTAGGTGAACCACATGCCAACGGGCATGTTTGACGGTAACAGCGATGTGGCAAAAATCCCGATTGCCATGAGTAGGTAGCCAATAAGCATGATGATTTTTACGTTGTATTTTTTTTGCATCATGCCGCCGACATAATTACCAACGACAAATACGGCAAGAAAAATCGTATACGGGAGGCTGGCTTGCGATGATTCGATTCCAAAATATTTAATGATATACGGTTGAATGATACTGTAGGTATAACAAAAACCCATGATTAGACTACAAACCAAGCCGCAAATCAAAATGATGATTCGTTTATTATTTGTATCCTTTCCCATGATTTTTACCTCTTTCTTATATTAGTCAAATCCTTATTTTAAATTCTTTGCAATATCCAACAGTTTATCATAGCATAAGAAACGATAGAGCTGACAGAAATGCCGGAAACCAGCTTCGCCTATTACGTAGACGTTCGGCATGTGGGAACACCGATGCTGTGCGCACAAAATCTTGTCATAGCCGTCCATGGCCGGATGATTGTTGATGGTTACATCACAATGGCATTTTTCCGTTTCTTCTAAGAAGTGATCTAATGATTTAAAATATGTCACTACGCCTTCGATATCACCTGGAGGATTTGTCCCACCCCACATTCCTGCCATATGCAATACGCCATTGTCATGTACAGGAAAGATAAAAGATAGACCGCCTGGTGTATGACCAGGTGTGAAAAATACTTTGATTGTTGTTTCACCTAAGGTGATTTCATCGCCATCATCGACATACTGATCGATGTCAAAATCCTTCCACGTTTCTGGTTTATCGGGGAAGAATGGTTCATCCCGCCAAAACTCCGTATCAATCTTTGAAAGGTACGTTTCAGGATGATGATTGGCTACAATCCATTTTCCGCAGCCGCAGTGGTCGAAATGACCGTGGGTCAAGACAAATTTCTTTATATCTTTTGGGTCCCAGCCGACGTCTTTTATTCCTTCGATGATGGCATTGTACATTTCCACCTTGGGATAGATGGCATCGATGACAATCAGACCTTCTGTTGTCTTCAGGGTAAAAGACGCTGTTGTTTCATTGGCGACAATCAAAACATCATCAAAAATTTGTGCATGAGTAAACCATGCAGTACTGCACATTTTGTCTATCATGTCCGGGGCATTTCGATATTGGGGAAGATTCATATTCAACACTCCTTTGTGTTTTGTAACATATAAATATATGATGGTTCATTCCATGGAATTCATCTGATTTAATTATAATATGAATGCGACTTATGTAAATAGCGAGTAACTATAAAGAAAAGACAATCTTTTACCTTGTAATTTTAATTGCGATATATGCAATACTATTTGCAAATAGCGCAATATCAATTGAGCTTGCTTTATGCTCAAAACGAGTGTAACATTATAATATAAGTTACTGAAACGAATTTTTGATATGAGATTAATTTCTAGAAGCAGGTGAAATGATGTTGGATAAATCTGATTATTCTTACAAAATTGCATCGGCAGAAAAAACGATTGATCTTTTGGAAATCCTCGTAAACTGTGATGGGGATTTAACAGTTTCTGAGATAGCAAAACATCTTTTTACACATACATCAAGTGCGGATCGATACTTATTGACGTTGTTGGATATGGGATATGTTGCCAAGAACAATGAAACTGGTAAATTCCACATGACCGATAAAATCATTCAATTGAATAATACGCTCATAGCACACCATCCACTTACAAAACTATATTTGGATACTATGCATACATTGGCTTACGAATTTGATACGACAGCTCATATTATGTCTTTTTTAGGCAATAAGACTATTACATTGCATAAGGATTTACAAACCCATAACATTGCCTTTAATAATGCGTTTTTTGATCCGAAGCGGTACAATTATTGTTCTGCTCCAGGAAAATTATTATTATCGACTCTTTCTGAGAGAGATTTACAGGATTATTTTTCTAAAGCGAAATTTATCAAATTTACTAAGACAACGTTAACGAATGAAAAGGCTGTGCGTGAGGATTTGGAAAAAATAAAAAAACGCGGCTATTCTATCCATAATGAGGAATGGCTTACAGGAAATCTGACCATTTCATTTCCTTTGAGAGTCAATGGTATCATCAAGGGAGCCATGTCGTTCATGTGTGACATAGAAATGAAGGATAAAATGTTAAATACGGAGACTATAGAGTATATTAAGGCGAAGTTGGTCGAACCGGAAAGATAACAATAAATACCCAGGAAAAGCTGTACTGATGCAACTTTTCCTGGGTATTTTGTTGTTGTTATATTCTATAAATATGTGCGAAACGAGCTAAACTTGCAGTCCCTATATTGGCTCGTCGTTGGGCACTTTATTTCGCTACGGCAACTGTCAGTGAGGTGCCTTTAGGGATTTGATTATTCGGGTTCATTACGGTGGCGAGGGTATCTGGTGTCGCTTGCAGGTCCGTGTCTTTTTGGACTGTTACGCGGAATGTTTGGCCGGGGTTATAATAGATGTTTTCCCCGCGCATGAACAGGCCGCCGATGAGGGTGACTGCGGCTGCTACAGCGACAGCACCGTTGTCGTCATGGCCGTAGCCTTTGCAGTAACCGTTGAGTGGTACGGTGACGCCGTTGATGGTCTGCAGGCTGGGGATGTTTACTTCCAGGTTCCCGCCGCGGCCGAATATGCCGTTGCCGCTGGCTTTGACGACGGTACCGGTTACTTCCGTGTCTTTGGGGATGATGATGACGTTATTGACGGATAGGTTTTCGGTTACTTTCAATTTAAAGGGATCGCCGGTATGGTTTTTCTTGGAGCTGACCGGGTCGACCAATTGCAATACGATGGCCGTGTCTTTCGGGATGTATAAGTCCCCTTTTTTGATGCCGTCGACGATGCCGTTGGCGGCGTTCAGGATTGCTCTGGTCCGGTCTTTGATGGTAGGTGGTTGTGATGTTGTTTCCGCTGGCAGCGGTGATGTGATGATTGTCGCCCGCACGGCCTGGTCATTGGCCTGCGTCAGCATGCCGGGCGTAAAGCATAGTCCGAGAAGTAATCCTGTGGCGAGCCATTTTTTGATATTCATGATATACGTTCCTCCTTGTTGTAATAGAACATTAGATCCATTTAGAAATCTGGTTCTTGCCTTTTGCCTTATAGTATGACAGAAAGGGAACCGCTTGTGGTCGCTTCGCAAGCGACATTATCATTTCTCAGCAGCATCGAAAGTATTTCTGTCACTAATACAGCAAAATATGGATTTTACTTATGTAAGGAGGCCTTCCTTTGTTATCATTATAATAGCTCTATCCTCGTTTTTCATTAAACTACTAGTTCAATAGTTGTCATCTCATATAAAAACAACCAGAAGAGATTGTGAGCACACAGATTCTTCTGGCTGCTTTAAGGCTTACTGTTTTATGGAGTAGTATGAGTCTAATCTAGGTCCGGAGCTGTTCGTGTTGCTGCTACTGACGCAACCGGCCAAGATGATAGTCGCTGCGGTGCAATAGGCCAAGAGCCGGGCGATTTTTTTCAATTTCATTTCTTTGTTCTCCTCCCATACCTAAATATGTCATGATGTTTTTGAAGACTTCGGCATCTGTCGAGGTGAGAAGTTCTTTTGCCAGTTCCATGGCGACGTCTCTCGTCCGTTCGTTCAGGGAAAGTAAATTGAGGCCCCAACTGTAGCTGTGCAAGGTCAGCTCGGCCCCATATCGCAAGGCCAGGCGCTTTGCGTGCCAAAACGGGGGCAGCCCCCAAAATGGCACGCCCCTCATTTTTAGCGAGAGATGCACAAAAATCAGCCATATTGGGCAATTTCTTGTCCAATATGGCTGAAGTCCGGTCATTTTGTTGTAGATGACGCCATCTTTATGGCCTATGCGTGCCAAAACGGGGGCAGCCCCCATTTTGGCACGTTGCTGGTTTTATGACCAGGGACCTGTTACCGACTGCGTTTTTTGTCCGGTTGGCAGAGTGAGGTTTGCACATTTAAAGCTGGCGATGATCAGTGGGTACTTGGTGTCCTCTCGGTCGAGGTGTTGGCGGATATTGGTGGTTTTTGGACGGTGGTGAATAGATTGGTCGCTTTAGTCCTATCACAATTTTAGGGACTATGTTATGATAGATGCATAGAAAAACGCGTGTGTGCACTGCGGTTTTTGGGAGGTGTAGGGGATGCGGGTATGGCTGTCTGTTTTATTTTTATGCGTTACTTGTGTCCAGTTCGTTTTTTGCGTGGCCCTGCCTGTTTCCGCCCAGCGACTGGTCCGTGTGGGCTGGTATGATGCGCCTGGTCTGCAGGATGGAAATACGCCGGATTCTTTGAGCGGCTTCAATTACGAATATCTGATTCGCATTGCCCAGTATGCCGATTGGCGATATGAATTCGTCTTCGGCGATTTTGGCGTGCTGGAAAAAGAACTGATAGCAGGAAACATCGATATTATGGGTGATATAGCCAAGACTGAGGCGCGGCAGGCCATGTACAATTATTGCGCCTACCCTAGCTGTTACAGCCATACGTTGCTCCTTTGCCGGCCCGATGACAGCCGGTTCGCTTATAATGATTATGGCAGCTTCGACGGCATCGTCGTGGGCAATACGGGCTCGTCTTTCCGGCGGGCCATGATTGACAGGGAAGCAGCGAGACATCATTTCCGTGTCACCTATCGCGACTATCCCGGTGATGCGGAAATGTTGGCCGGATTGGATCAGGGCGAAGTCGATGTAGCAGTCATCAGCGATGCCTTGCAGCGTAAAAACTACAAGATTTTGTCTGAATGGGAGCCGGCTGCGCAGTATTTCGTCGTCAATAAGGAACGGGCCGATATCTTGGCTGAGCTCAATGCGGCTATGGGCAGCATCCAGTCGGCTGACCGGGCTATCCAGGCCCATTTATTCGATAAATATTTCGGCGGCGACAATAGTAATTTTACCATTGCTTTGACGCGGGAGGAACAGGCTTTTGTAGCGGCGGCACCGACATTGACGGTGTTGCTGGCACAGGATCAAAAACCGTTATCTTATGTGGAGGACGGTCAGGCCAAGGGCTTCATCCCCGATTATCTGGCTTTGATTTCCCAGGAGACGGGCCTGCAGTTCACCTATGTCTGGTGCCATACGTATCCTGAGATGATACAGCGGTTCAGTGCCGGTGAAGGTGATATCTGCGGCCAGCTTCACGATGATTATGCCCGGGGGACGCTCGGTGGAATCAAGAGAGTCCAGCCTTATGCCGTCTTGCCCTATGGTTTCGTCTACGATCCAGCGACAGCTCGACCTATCCATACGGTCGCCGTAGAGGATTGCGATTTCCTGCTCAAATCACGGTTGCAAAACATGGGTTTTACGACAGTCACGTATACGACTCCGCAGGAATGCCTCGATGCCATAAAGAATAAACAGGTGGATGCCGCTGCTATGGCTAGTACCATTTTCGAACATCTGACGTATCACGCGCCATATGTCAATCTGGTGTATAAAGCCCAAGTAGGGCTGGATACGGGACTGTGTCTCGGCGTCACTGATACGGGCAGCCCGTATTTGTTCCGGGTATTATCCAAGGCGACGGGATTCGTCTCGCCCAATACTGTGAGTCAGCTCATGCTCAATAATAACAATATTACGCCGCAATACACGTGGGATGATTATATCTATCGCAATAGGACGTTTGTCTTCATTATCATCGTGCTGGTCATCATCATCCTGTTCCTCATCCTCTGGCATAAACGGCAGAAACGGTATAACCGGGAAATCCGGCGGGCCGTGGCGGCTCGGACTGCGTTCTTCAATAATCTGAGCCATGATTTGCGGACGCCCCTGACGGGAATCTTAGGGTACTGCGAATTAGCCTTGCAGTCCCATTCGACGGAAACGAATCGCGATTATCTGCGCAAAATCAGTCGCTCAGGCAGACTGCTCCTGGATTTGATCAATGATACGCTGAATTTGGCGAAAATAGAAAAGGAACGGTTTTTGTTAGCGCCGGTCTTAGTCCCTGCCCGGGATTTCTTGGAAACGGTGGCGTTGCCCATCCAAAGCCAGACCCAGCAGAAACAGCAGCAATTCCATTGCCGGTTTCAGATACCGCCAGAAGAGGTTCTATTCGTAGATAAATTGAAATTACAGGATTTGTTGCTGAATCTGTTGAGCAATGCCGTAAAATATACACCAGCAGGTGGTACTGTCGATTTCTTCGTGGAAAGTCAGCACGATGCCAAAGGGCGGCCGCAGTACCGTATCGTCGTCAAGGATACGGGTATTGGTATGAACCAAGAGTTCCTGACGCATGTGTTCGAACCATTTTCGCAGGAACAGGACGTACAAGCCGAAGGTGTCATGGGAACGGGCCTGGGTATGGCTATCGTGAAACGGATCGTAGAGCTCATGGAAGGAACGATTGCCATCGAGAGCCGTAAGGGCCAGGGAACAAAAGTGACGGTCCTGATACCTATGGAAATCCGGCAGGGTGCAGCCGTTGAGGTGCCGATCGAGGTAGCTGCCGTGCCGGCGAAGAAGTCGCTGCAGGGGATGCGGGTCCTCTTATGCGAGGATAACCGCCTCAATCAGGAAATCATTACGGAGCTTTTGGCGACACAAGGTGTCGTGACTGATGCGGCCATAAATGGCGAGGAAGGCGTGCGTCTCTTTGCGCAGTCGTCACCAGGGCAATATGAAGTCATCCTCATGGATATCCGCATGCCCGTCTTAGATGGCTATGGCGCTACGGCCCAGATTCGCAGCTTGGATCGGGCCGATGCCAAAACGGTGCCCGTCATTGCTCTTTCGGCGAATGCTTACGACGAAGATGTCCAGGCCAGCTTGGCCCAGGGGATGAATGATCACTTGGCCAAACCCATCGACAGCGCCCGGTTATTTGAGGTACTGGGGCGGTATCGGTAGGATCTGATGCAGCGTAAAAACCGAAGATGTTTGGCATGTTCTTAGAAATTGGCTAGATACGCCACCAGCGGCAGCGTTACCAGGCAGGAAATGGTCGTCACCATGATGGCTCCAAGGGCGCATTCCTCACTAGAGCCGTTGACCCGTGCAAACATGGCGATAGCCGCCATACTGGGCATTCCCGTCAGCAACGTAATGAAAATGGCCACTTCGTTCCTGAAATGCAGGAAACTTAGTGCGTAGTACAGTAGAACTGGTACGAAGACCATTTTGACGGCGACGATGGCATAGTATTCTAATTTGGAAACGAACTGTTTGACATCGTATAAGCAAAAACTGCCGCCGATATAAATCAGTGACAACGGCGTCGTTGCATCGCCGATAGCCGTGAGGGCCTGATTGATGGTCTGCGGAAGTTTCCAACCCAGGGTGATGAACGAAATTGCCAGAACGATGGCCAGCATAGCCGGATTCAGGACATTTCTCAAGTTCTCTACCAGAGAATGGCCAGCGGTTTTTTCTGCTGGCAGAGTCAAATAAATACCGACACTCCACAACATGATTTGATCGATGATGCTGAACAGGGCCATATATAGCATGCCCCGTTCTGGAAGTACGCCCAGCAGCAGCGGCATCCCAATAAAACCGACATTCCCGAACATCGTAGCAGCCCAGAAAACGCGGCCGTAATTGCCGTGTAGAGAAAATGCTCTTCTCAGCAGATACCCGGTAATAAATACCAGTATATACATGGCTATCGTTGCTGCTATGACCTCGCCGCCGCTGGCAATCATATCCTCCCGTGTAGAGCCGTTGGTGACCTTCGTAAAAATCATCATCGGCAAGATTAGGCGCATGATTAATTTAGATAAGCTGCTCAAATATTGTTCATCTAATGCATGCGATTTGATGGCGACGACACCTACGACGATTAATACGGCAAAGATTTCAAGTTGGTGCAGCACCAACCCAACAGAAGACATGCTTCATCCCCCCCCCTTTTTTATAAAATGAAATATATTAACGCCATTCTAAACTTTTACACGTATCATTGCAAGATAGTACTTTCTTTTAATTCTATTGAAAAAAGTTTGCCGACAGTTCTCTTCCCTGGAAGCCGCAGCGGTAGGCACCTGTTCTTGGATTACTAAACATAAAAAAGCTATGACGGAGGTGTACGACACTTCTGTCATAGCTTTTTATGTATATTACGTTGTGGCTATCAGCCTAATAGGATATGGCAGGGACCACCTTCAGACCGCGAACGAAAAGATGTTCGCGGCCAGCTCCCTCCGAAGGGAGCCGAGGCGCTGAGGGTGGTTTGACATGATAAAAGTTCAAGCTTGAAGCATCCCCTTTAGCAAAGGTGGCTTCCGTAGTGTTGGACTTGGCGTTGCTTTGGTTTGTTAGAACGGCACGTTGATGCTGGCTTGTACGCCTACTGGGGAGCTCTTGTCGCCGCCGTGGTTGTAGACGAAGGCCAGGTTGTAGTCGGGGCCGTGCTGTGTGGTGTAGTCGAAGCCCAGCTTGTATTGGCCCCAGGTGCCGCCGTAGTCTACTTTGAATGGTTCGCCGTAGAGGTAGGCTGTCGTGTCGCCTTGGAATTCGTGGACCAAGGAGGCTCTGACGTACCAATCCCAGTAGCCGCTGGCCGTCGGTTTCATTTGGCCGATACCGACGCCGACGCGGGCCCGGGTGGAGTTCATGTCACCGGTGTCGATGTCCATGTCGCCCAGGTTCCAGTTGGCGCTGTTGATGCGGTGATGGCCGAATTCCAATTGCGGTTCGATGAACCAGCCATTGGTCTTTTCGATGCGCTTGCCGGCGAGGACGCTGACGCCATAGCCGTTCTGTGAGAAGTCACCGTCGGAGTAGATGCCGCCGCCTGTCGTCGTGTTGGACGATGTGCTGTAATGGTTGTATTTCAAGATGCCCGACAGGTATTCGTTCTTGTCGTTCTTGTAAACGCCGTAGATGCCGGCTGTCGTCGATTTCACATCGCCGTTGCCGTTTTCAAAGTCCGTCGTGCCTTTGCCGTAGCCTACCATGACACCCAGCCAGGTATCTGAATGTTGGCCGCTGCGGATCTTCTTATCGGCTCCGATGACGGCACCGTTGAACTTCGTGTCGATATTGGTCTGGCCGATGTAGTTGTTCTGGCTGACAGCATTGTCCTGGCTCATCTTGCTGTGGACGTAATGGCCCCAGACATCCCAATCCGACCGGGCTGATGTGTAGTTACCAATCTGGTCGTACAGGGCATCGGTTTCGAGGTACCAGATGTCCGGCGTGACGATGCTGGAGAGGGCTGCTTTGGCTTTGTGGCTCAGGTCAGCCGTGTTGGCCAGGACCCAGCCGGTCTTGCCGATGTTCGACGGATCGATGCCGTATTTATCTACGTCTTCCTGGGTAATGGTCTTGGCGACGAGATTGTATTTCCAGGAACCTGTTTCGAGGAGATTGTTGCCGTCATTCATTACTTTGTAGGAGGCATTGTTGTTGGTCGTGATAACTAGCGGCTGACCGACTTGGTCCTGGTAATGGACGCCTTCGGAATCAGTCTGATGGACATAGATGATACCGCTGCCGCTGGCTGTCGTCGTCTGGATCTGGTCCGCTTGCTGAGCGTCGCCGTTTTTCACTTTGACGTCCATGAGCAAGGTGCCGCTGTGGTCCAGCGTATTCGTCTTGACGGTGCTGAACGCATGGCCGTCTTTGGTCATATCCATGACGCCGCTGTTTGTGATGCTGGAGGTGCCGGCGCTGTTCAGGTTGGAATCGCCCGTGACGTTCCACGTGCCGGCGTTGTTGATGTTGATGGCGCCTTTATCGGCACTGTCCGTCTCAGCATTGGCTGCACCGGTCAGGGAAGAGGTGCCGTCGATGTTCACGTTCAGATCCTGGCCTGCAGCACTGTTGTCGTTCTGGTAGGCAATGTCGGCGGCCTGGTTTGTAGACGTGGAGGAGAGAATCTTCGAGTTGGTCAGGTTTACATTAGCGCCCGTACCGTAAGCATAGACACTATAAGCTAATCCATCTGGCGCCTGGACATCGGCGTTAATATTATTCAGGTTAACTGTAGAGCCGTATGCAACCTGAGCCACTGCAGCGGAAGTCGTGCCTTTAAGCGTCAAGGTATTGCCGGCGCCGTTAATAGTGGTAGTTCCACCATTAACATCGGTTGCACCGCCGGCCCGGTTGCCGGTTGCGCTCATAGCGCCGCCCGCGTTCAGGGTAACCGTACCCGTGCCTTCATTATAAGTTACTGAAGCGTTACCGTTAGGAGCTTCTGCCGTAGTCGTGCCGGCTACTGTAACAGTACTGGATCCGGTAGAAGTAGCATCAGCATTTACTGCTGCGGCATCGCCGTTAGCCGCCGTGGCTGTCAAAGTACCGCCGATAGTGGTAGTCAGTTCGGCATCATTGGTGGTATTAACACCGCCAGCGTTGCCGGAACCGGTAGCTTCAGCACTCACGTTTGTCGTAACGTTAACCGTGTTGGTGCCGCCGTCTGCGTTGATACCCTTGGCAGTACCGTCTTCAGAAGTAGCCGCAATGCTGTTAATGGTCGGCAGCGTATTGGCGCCGTCATTAATTTGCAGGCCCATGGCATTGGCTGTACCCGTAGCATCTGCAGTAACATCCAGAGTAGAATCATTGGTGAAAATGCTATCGCCGCCAATTTCGATACCGTTGACAGTACCGCCTTCGGTGCTGGCGCCGGTAGCTTTAATAGTAGTCAGGCCGGTGAAGTTGTTCACGCCCTTATTATCAGCATAAACAGCCGCAACCTCATTGCCAGCTGTTAATGCCGTAGCATTGGCAGAAACCAGGCCGGAGCTCATGGCAATGGTATTAGTACCTTTATCAGCCAGCACGCCGTAAACGTCACCGGCTGCACCTTCGGCTTCGATAGAAGTTACCGTACCCTGAATAGTATTGGTACCGCCATCATGTGTCTCTACGCCGGAAGCATCCTCTGTACTGCCTTTTGCCGAAATCTTACCGTTCATGGTAATATCGTTGCTAGCAGTACCGCCATCCGCATAGACACCATCCACATAATTAGTAGCGTCGGTTCCGGTTACGATAATATCGGTAACGCCCTTCAAAGTATTCTTAGAAGTACCACCATATGCGCCTAAACCTTCTACATAAGCTCCAGTATTGCCGTTAACAGTCAGAGCGCCATCCATGGTCACGTTGTTGACGCCGTTGCCATAAGCTTCCAGACCAGCGACAACATCATAATTAGTAGAAGTTCCATCAACCTTGATGGCTTTCAGCCCTGTAGCTGTATTGACGGCTGAAGTCCCCTTGCCGCCAAACTGTGGGCCAGCATTAAAGCCGATAGCTGTACCATTCGTAGAAGTCACGGACAAATTCGTAGCGCCCGTGCCGGTTACGGTGTTGCTGCCGTAAGCCTCAGCTATTACGCCGTAAGCGCTGCCGCTGGTCTTGGCTTCTACCGTAATATCGCCGGTAAGGTTAACATTGTTTGCCGCCAGATTATCTGCATTACCACCAGCAGCATCAATACCTACAGCAGTACCTTTGGTAGAAGTTACGGTCACCTTGCCTAAACCGCCTACATTGTTAGTTGTGGGTGTATTTATTGTAGTACTAAAAGCATTGGCTGTGATACCATAGGCGGCGCCGTTATCCGAGGACACGGTCATATCACCCATTGTTTCGGTTACATCTTTATTTACATTGTTGGTGCTGCCCTTCGTGGCGTTGATACCATAGGCATTGCCATAGGTATCAGTAGCAGAAATATTCTTGGTACCCGTTACATTGTTGGTGCTGCTGTTATAAGCATTTATAGCATATACAGGATTAGCATCATCTGTTCCAGTGGACTTGGCCGTCAAATCGCCGTTCATAGCCACCGTGTTTGCAGAATTAGTACTTGCCCCGATACCAGTAGCGCCAGTCGTACCTTCCGCGTCAACGCTGGTCACGCCGCCCAATGTGTTAGTACCGCCAGCAGTTGCCTCAATAGCATAAGCGGTGCCGTAATCCGTAATTGCCGTGACGCTGCCCTTGTCGCTCTCAGCAGTTTCATTGATTTTGTTGACTGCTTCAGTACCGGAAGCTTTAACGGCATAAGCGTTAAATTCAGAATCTGTACCAGTTTTTTCTGCTTTAATATTAGTTACGCCTTCCACTTTATTGCTACCATAAGCATCAGCGTTCACGCCGTAAGCGTCGCCGGAATCACCCCAGCCGTCATTTGCTGCTGTAACGGTCAGTGTGCCGGTCATATTCACTTCGTTTGCAGAATTATGAGTGCTATCACCGCCGGTAGCATTGATACCACGAGCCTCTGCATCAAAAGCCGTAACAGAAATGGAAGTCAAGCCGCCTACATAGTTCGCCGTAGTTGCTTCACCGCCGGTAGCGTCAGCATTGACACCATAAGCCGCACCATAATCGGAAGAAACGGTCAGGCTGCCCATCTCGGTGGTTACACCTTTATTTACATTATTGGTACTGTCTTTTACTGCGTCGATACCATAAGCGTTATTACTTGCAGCTTGTCCTCCGGTAGCAACTAAAATGTCCTTCGTCCCAATAATCGTATTCGTACTGTTATCATTAGCATGTACGCCATAGACGTCGTCGCCAACTTCAGCCGTAGCCGTCAACTTACCCGTCATGGTTACTTCGTTCATGCTATGGTCAGCTGCGTCTACACCGGCAGCCTGTCCACCATTTTGCTGGCCGCTCGCCGCCGTAATATCCGTAACGGTGCTGACAATATTCTTGCCATAAGTTGTGGCACCGATACCCGTTGCAGCACCATCCATAGTGGAAGTTGCCGAAATAGCGCCGTTCATATTCACGGTATTCGTCGCCGTATTGGTTGCGTCGTTGCCCGTGGCTTGGATGCCCTTGGCATCGCCGCTGCCTTCAGCAGTAATATCGGTCACACCCGCCACGGTGTTGCTGGCTGGTTGCGGGCCTGTAGATTCCGCTGCGATACCTGTTGCCGTACCTGACGGTGTCGTTGCTTTTATATAACCGGAATAGGTTGTCTGTCCTTCGTTCACCGAGTTGGTACCATCAGTAGCCGTGATGCCGGTGACATCACCGGATTCGGTGGCCGAAACATCAATACTGGTTACGCCGGTTACGGTATTGGCAGCATAATTAGTTACCGTAATACCGGTGGACGGCCCAGTAGTAGACTTCGTAGTCAGCGTACCGTTCATGGCAACGGTATTCGTCGCCGTATTAGTTTCGTCGTTGCCCGTTGCTTCGATGCCCGTGGCTGCAGTTGCACTGGTAACGTTGATATTGTTATAGCCATACACCGTATTCGAGGATGCGCCTATTGCTCTGATACCAAATGCACCAATCCCTGTAGATTTAACAGTGATATCACCTCTGTTTGTGTCTTCTACATGGTTTATGGCATTGACACCGCCATCTTCTGCATCAATACCGTAGGCATTTTGATAACCTGTAGCTGTAATCGCTCCCAGACCGGCTACTTCGTTTTTTGCAGCAGTGCCGTCTACATATATGCCGTAGGCTTCACCATTGACACTGGTTGCTTGTAAAGCTCCCAGTTTAGCCGTTGCCTTTGTGTTAACCTTATTTTGGGAATCAGTATTGGCGATACCGTAGGCTACACCATTCATGCCTTTATCATTGGCGGTAATATCAGTAACGCCATCAACTGTGTTTGTACTACCACCACTTGCTTCGATGCCAGCAACGCTACCAGCCGTCATCATCCGACCGCCTGTAGCAGAAATAGCCGCGCCCATTGTAACAGTGTTTTCACTACCATCACCTGCGTGTATACCGCTAACTTTATAATTTGATAAACCACCATAATAAACATGAGCAGTGTCTGCTTTGCCGGAGACCTCAATGCCGCCACTTAGTACCACGGTATTGGAACTTTTAGCAGCATTTGTATCAGCATATATGCCGCTTGCTTCCACTGATTCAGTAGTGCTCTCGGCGCCAGCGTTTACTTTGATATTTTCATAGCCATATACAGAATTTGTACTACCTTTCAAGGCGGACACCCCGTAGGCACTGCTGGTCGTCGAGGTGGCCGTAATATCGCCGCGGCCTGATTCGCCTTCATGGTTCACCGTATTGGTACCGGCATCAACCGCAGAAATACCTATTGTGACCGTCGTGCCGCTGGCCGTGATGGCACCCAGGCCGGCTATAGTATTAGCGCTCTGCTTGTCGCTAGCCACGATGCCGCGGGCATCACCATTACCGGTAGTAACCTTTAATGTACCCAATTTTTCTGTGGCATCTTTATTTACTTCGTTGACACCGCCTTCTTGGGCTTGGAGGCCATTTACATTAGTAGCGACATCCGTGCGGGGCGCAGTAACCGATATATCCGTAATGCCTGTGAGCGTATTCATGCTGCCTGTATCCGTTGCAAAGATGCCTCTGCCTAATGAAGAACCGGCCGTAACGGTTATTTTGGTATCCGAACCAGTCACGGTATTCCTAGCACCACTTTGGGCGCTGACTCCTGTAGCAGAACCCGTGCCCGTAGCCTTGACTTCAATATTTGAAGTTACATTATTATCATCCATGGTAACATTGATGGCAGCCTTATCAGAAGCAGCTAATCCTGTTGCCGCTCCGTTAACAGTTGTAATCTTATCCAGATCTGTGCCATCAACCTTAACGACAGTCCCCTCGCCAGTTGCAAGCACACCATTCGCTACGCCTTGGCCGGTAGCGGCTACGCTAAAGTTTTTGCCCAGATTGCTCAAGGTTACCGTAGAACCTTTAGTTGCACTCTTATCCGCAGCTTCTGCTACTGCATGAATACCGTTTGCAGACAGGCTTCCGGAAATATTAATCGTACCATCGGTCATAGTCACAGTGCTGCCATTCTCAGCATAAATACCGTCCACATTATTGACTGTGCCTTTGGTATTATCCGTCATGATAACGTTATCAGCATTATTAAAATTAATCGTTGCTCCGCTCGTAGCAATCAGTCCACTGGCACTAGTACCATCAGCCGTGCCATCAATGGTAATGGTCGTAGCCATAGACGGGTTTTTAGAAGTTGCACCGTCATGGGCATAGATGCCGCCGTTCGTGTGTTCGTCACCGCCCTTGGTGATTTCGATGGACATGGCATCAGTACCACTATACTGAGCCTGGCTTTTTGCGCCGCCAATTTCAATGCCGACAGTACCAGCCGTGATGGAATGATTAGTCTGGTCGGTTTTCACGTTCAGTGTCGTACCAGCTGTCGTGGCGACGATGCCCTCCGTGCCAGCCGTGACATTTACGCCGGACACGGTGACATCCGTATGGCTCGTGGCATCGATGCCAAAGCCACTGGTTGCGTTTACGACGGTATCTGTAATAGTGACTTTACCGCCAGCGGAATCTCTCAAATCGATGCCATTAGTATCTGCTGTAATCTTGGAGTTTGTAATGCTGACGGAATCCGTTTGGGTATAGGTTTTCTTGTTGATAGTAGCTGTAGCTGTGATACCGTTGCCGCCTGTGCCGGTAGCGCTGATATCGGTATTGTTGATGTCGATGGCGCCAATGACTCCGCGGATGCCGTCGCCAGTGGTCGCCGTGACAGTTTCCTTGGTCAGGTCTACGTCGCCGCCAGTGGCATAGATACCGCCGGTACCGCCGGTGACTGTTGCCTTTGTTTTATTCAGACCGCTCAGACTGACGGTGCCGACTGTATTATAGATGCCATACTTACTGCCGCTGACGGTAGAATTATTGCTGCTCTGGATCACGTTGCCAGTCGTATTGGCGATACCGGTACCATAAGAGCCGTCAAGGCTAGTGTCTGTGTCGGTACCGTAATCGGCCTTGATGATAGCATTGGAGAGTGTTATCCCTGTTTTGCCATTTGTTGCATTTATGCCATAAGTTTTGCCTGTAATCGTAGACTTTGTGACGGTAATGTCGCCTGCAGTATTGTAGATGCCGGCCATGGTTGTCCCTGTCACTTTAGAATCGGTGACGGTGATATCACCGCCGGTCGTGTTGATACCTTGGACATTACCGGTTACTTCGGAATATTTAAGGTCGATACTGCCAGTCGTATTGGCAATGCCGACGTTGCTTGTACCTTTGACCGTCGCAGCTTTTGTAGATTTACCGGTAACACTTACATCGCCATTGGTATAATTGATGCCATTATTACCTTCGACGCTGCTGTCGGTGTTAGTCACGGAACCGCCGTCGGTTGTTTCCGTACCGTCAGCATTATAGCCAGTATTGGTAATGCCGTCGCCGCCATTGCCCGTAATAGTAGAGCCGCTTTTGATTTCGACACTGCCGCCCGTGGCATTGATGCCATGGGTGCCGCCGGTTACAGTGGTGTCAGTGAGGTCTATATTGCCGGTCGTATTATAGATGCCTGCGTTCTTGGTGCCGGTAAGGGTAGAATGAACAGCAGTGACATTGCCACCGGTGGTGGTGATGCCTTGAGTGCCACCAGTAACCTTGGCGTATGTAAGGTCTATATCACCGGTAGTATTGGCAACGCCGGCGCCAGCTGTGCCCGTGATGGATGAAAGTGACGTTGATGATGTGCCCGTAGCCGAGACACTGCCATTGGTGTCATAGACGCCGTTGTTGGATCCGGTGACGCTGCTGCCGCCAGAAATGGTCACGTTGCCGCCCTTTTCGGATTTTGTGGTGGCGTTTGTATAGCCGGTGTATCTGATGCCGGCGCCGCTGCTGCCAGTCACGGTAGAGCCGCCGCTGACGGTGATACTGCCGCTGGTCACGCTGATGCCGCTGCCCTTGTCACTGGTGACGGTGGATTCGTCAACTTTGACGTCCCCCATGGTATTGCTGATGCCTGCTGTATTGGCAGTCTTAGTGGACACGGTGGATTTCTTTTCTACTGTTACGTCAGCATTGGTCGTTGTCGTGCCGGTGTTGGTGATGTAATCGGTCGTGCCGCCAGTGAGGGTGACATCATTTCCCGATGTATCGATGTAGCCGGCAGTACCATCGACGGTAACGGTTTCTTTTGTGCTGCTGATGTTACTGACAGTAGCACCGCTGTTTACGGTCACATTTTTTGCATCGGTGATATCGTAGTTGTACGTGCCAGCAATGGTGACATTGTTCGTATCGACGCCGCCATTGCTGAAGGTGATGGCACCGATACTGCTGCCCAGCGTGATGTTATTTTTGCTACCAGTTACTGTGATCTCGTGGATGTCTCCATTGGTTAATTTAAGATCAGCATAATTGCTGCCACTAATGGTTAGTGTGCCCGTTACCTTGGTCAAGGTGTTGTCACCTAGGGCCGTCACACTGGTGCTTTCTGAATACGGATAACCACTATAATACCCTATAGCTGTGTTATCTGTTATTGTGGCGCTTGTGTACGTCTTTTGTGCGGCATCGGCTGCGCCGCCGAAGACCAGACTGCCTGTTCCCACCAACAAGCTCAGGACAACCGCTTTTGTCAGGCTGCGGTTAGCCCATTTTTTTCGTGTTGAATGCTTCATAATTATTCCTCCTCATGCAAATAATAATAACGGTAAAGTACTCGACAGGAAACGGAAAAAGCAGTTCGATAAATTTACATTAATTATTAAAAAATACTCAATATTTTTTATAATAAACATGTAAACTGTGTTGGTTTTATTATAACATTACCGGAATGAGAAGAAAAGATAATGTATAAAAACATCATAAAAATTTATAATTTTAGAGCAATATAAAGGTCTGAGGGTAATAATGCATACAGATAATAGAGGAATATTTAGTGGCTATCAGACCGGCAGTATGTGTCCGGGACTACCTTCAGGCCGTGAAACAAAAGATGTTCGCGGCCAGCTCCCTCCGACGGGACCCGAGGGGGCGTCGAGTATGGGCCGATGCCTGCTGACAATGGTGCGGCAGGGTAACGTGTTGAACATAAATAGACCCGTAGTTCCTTTTAAAGGGAACCACGGGTCAGTGGTGTAAGTTTTATATAGGTGCTTCTAAATCCATGAAGGAGAATGATTCTACGTCGAAGAGGCCGCTGTCCAAGAGTTTGATTTTGGGGATGACGGGCAGGGACATGAAGCACAGCGTCATGACGGCGTCGATTTGTGGGTTTACGCCGAGTCGTTCGTGAGCCGTGTCAACGATGATGCGCAGTTGTTCGTCTACCCAGGTGCCGGGCTGGTCGCTCATGAGACCGGCGATAGGCAGGGGCATAGCGGCGATGATGCGGCCGTCGAGGGCCAGGGCGACGCCGCCGTTTTGGTTGGCCAGGGTCTGCACGGCCAGAGCCATATCGGCGTTGTTCGTGCCGGCTGTGATGATGTTGTGCGAGTCATGGGCAATCGATGTGGCTACGGCGCCGCGTTGGATGCCATAGCCGCGGAGCAGTCCCAGGCCGACATTGCCTGTCCCCTTGTGGCGTTCGATGACGGCCAGTTTGACGATGTCTTGGTCTGGTCTATAGATGAAATCGCCTGTTTCATCGAGGGAAATGGTTGCGGTCCCTTTTTCTGTGACGACGCTGCCAGGTATGATGTCTATGGTGTGGACTTTAGTTTGTTTCAGGTGCAGCTGCAGGCGCTGTGCAGAAAAATCCTTGAGGTAGACAGAGCTGCCTACGGCGTGATGGTCCGCACGGCTGACGGCAGGCAGATAGATATCCTCCTTGGCGACGAGGCGGCCTCTGATCCAAGTCTGTACGGCATGGAAATTTTCCAGGTCCTCCAGGAGGACGATATCGGCTCGCCTGCCCGGAGCCAGGGCGCCGCGGTCATCGAGATGATAACATTCGGCGGCATTGAGCGTGGCCATGGTCAGTGCTTGCAGCGGTGTCAGGCCGCTCTGGACGCAGAGGCGCAGATGTTCATTGAGATGACCTTTGGCAAAAATCGTTTCTGTATGCAAATCATCTGAGCAGAGCAGGCAATGGCGCATGTTGGCCGCTGTGACGGCGGGCAGGAGGTTCGGCAGGTCGTGGCAGGCTGAGCCATAACGCAGCATGACATACATACCCAGAGCTAGGCGGGCCCGGGCATCGTCGGCAGTGCTGCATTCGTGTTCCGTGTGGATGCCGGCAGCAGCGTAGCCCATGAGACCATGACCGCTGAGTCCCGGGGAGTGTCCGTCGATGAGCCGCTGGTCCCGATGGGCGGCCATAAGTTTGGCCAGTGTCTCTTCCTGGCCGGAGAGGATGGCTGGGTAGTCCATGAATTCGGCCAGGCCCAGGACGTCTTTGTGCTGAAGGGCGGCGTCGATATCTGCCGCCGAGATGATGGCGCCGGCATGGTCTACGGCCGTGGCTGGTACGCACGACGGGACCATATAGCGGATATCCAGAGCAGTATGCTTGGCAGCTTCTATCATGTAGTCCAGCCCGGTCAGACCGCAGACGTTCACGATTTCATGGGGGTCGGCAATGATGGTCGTCGTACCGCAGGGCACGATGAGGCGGCCTAATTCTTCCGGTGTCAAGTAAGACGATTCTACGTGGATGTGGCCGTCAATCAGGCCGGGAGCAGCATAGGTGCCGCTGGCATCGATTATTTCGGCACCGTCATAGGTACCGCCTACACCGGCAATGAGACCATCAATGAGGACGATGTCGCCGTCAGCAATAGTTTGGTTGTACACGTCGATGATGTGGCAGTTCTTTAATGCGGTGTCGCCGGGGATGATTCCCTGGGCAGCGTCAATCAATCTTTTGAGTGCAGCTTTATCTCGTATTTGCATATGTCAGCCTCCCGTGATGTATGAAATTTGATGCGTTTGTCTATTGATAAAATTGATTGAAAAAAGTATCATTAGAAGTATATTAATATGTAATTATAGTATAAACGTTCCCTTATAATTCCACAACAAATTTTATATCAGGAGATGATGAAATGGAACAAGAAGCAGGTATGTTGGAACGGATTTTCCATTTGCGAGAGAACCACACGACGGTGAGGACGGAATTGCTGGCTGGGTTGACTACGTTCATGACGATGGCGTATATTCTAGCGGTCAATCCCAGTATTTTGAGTGCTACCGGCATGGATAAGGGTGCCGTATTGACGGCGACGGCTTTGGCGTCTCTCGTAGGAACCTTGTTCATGGCTGGACTGGCGAACTATCCCTTTGCCCTGGCACCCGGCATGGGGCTGAACGCCTTTTTTGCCTATACGGTAGTGCTGCAGATGGGTTATACCTGGCAAATGGCATTGGCTGCGGTGTTTGTCGAAGGCATCATATTTATTATCCTTTCTTTGACTAATGTCCGGGAGGCCATATTCAATGCCATACCGGCGAACCTGAAAAAGGGGGTATCCGCCGGCATTGGTCTATTCATCGCGTTCATCGGCTTGCTCAATGCACAGATCATCGTCGCTAATCCGGCGACGAAGGTCTCGCTGTTCTCGTTCAAGCAGTCCCTGGCAGCAGGTACGTTCAACACTGTGGGTATTACAGTGCTGCTGGGCATGATCGGTATCCTCGTCACGGCCATCCTCATGGTCAAAAAGGTCCGCGGCAGTATCCTGTGGGGCATCTTGATTACGTGGATCCTGGGCATCATCTGTGAGCTCAGTGGCATGTATGTACCCAATCCGGAGCTCAAGATGTTCAGCGTCCTGCCGGATTTATCGGCTGGCGCCGCGGCGTTCCTGCCGGCCAGCCTGAGCCCTATCCTGGGTAATGTAGATTTCAGCAAGACGTTCAGCCTGGATTTTCTCGTCGTCATGTTTGCGTTCCTGTTCGTCGACATTTTCGATACGCTGGGAACGTTGATCGGCGTCGCATCTAAAGCAGACATGCTCGATGAAAATGGCAAGCTGCCGCATATCAAGGGAGCGCTGCTGGCTGATGCTATCGCCACGTCTGTCGGCGCTTTGTTGGGGACCAGTACGACGACGACATTCGTCGAAAGTGCTACCGGTGTCAGCGAAGGCGGTCGGACGGGCTTGACGGCGGTCTGTGTCGCCGCGTTATTTGCTCTGTCCTTGTTCCTGGCCCCGATTTTCCTGTCCATACCGGCTTTTGCCACGGCACCGGCACTGGTCATCGTAGGGTTCCTTATGGTGACGGCTATATTGGGCATCGATTTTGACGATTTGACCGAATCTGTTCCGGCGTACATCGCTATTATTGCCATGCCATTCTGTTATAGCATTTCTGAAGGCATTTCGTTCGGCGTCATTTCCTATACGCTGATCAATTTCATCACGGGCCATCGTGATAAAATCAGCGTGCTCATGTATATCCTGACGGTGCTGTTTATTTGCAAATATATTTTCTTATAAGTAGGTAGTAATACGATTGAGGGGGTTAACACTATGAATTTTAAAGCATATGTACCGACAAAGGTATTGTTTGGATGCGGCCAGTTGGCTCATTTGCATGAATATGCCTTACCTGGCGACAAAGCAATGATTATCGTATCGAATGGCAGATCTGTTAAGAATAATGGGTATCTGGCAAGGACAGCAGAGCAACTGCATAAGGCTGGTGTGCAAACATTTTTATTTGACCGGGTCGAAGCGAATCCGCTGAAGTCAACGGTTATGGCAGGCAGTGCGGCTGCCCGTAAATATGGGTGTGATTTTCTCGTGGCTCTCGGCGGCGGCAGCTGTATAGACGCAGCCAAGGCCATTGCAGTCATGGCTAAGAATAGCGGCGATTTATGGGATTATATCTCGGTTGGTACCGGTAAAGGGAAACCCATCAAAGTGGACCCTCTGCCATTGATAGCGATTACGACGACGGCTGGGACCGGATCGGAAACGGATATGGGCGGAGTCATCACGAACGCTGCTACGAATGAAAAGACGCCCATAAAGCATGAAAAGCTGTTTCCTGTGTTGTCGGTTATCGATCCAGAGCTGATGGTGACGGTGCCGCCGCGGTTTACGGCACTGCAGGGGTTCGATGCGCTGTTCCATAACGTGGAAGGGTATATTTCCAATAAAGCGAGCTTCATGAGCGATATGGTGGCTTTGACGGCTATCGAACATATCGGCCGTCATCTGGCAGATGCTGTCCACAATGGTCGTGATTTGGAAGCAAGGGAGCATGTAGCGTTCGGCAGCTATCTGGGCGGCATCGAAATGGTGGTCTGTTCGACGTCGAGTCAGCATTCATTGGAACATGCCTTAAGCGCGTATCATCAGGATTTGCCCCATGGTGCAGGCCTCATTATGCTCAGCCAATCCTATTTTGCTTATTTCATCGAACACCATGCCTGTGATGACCGCTTCGTCCGTTTAGCGCAGGCGTTGGGTATGGCCGATGCAGCACGGCCGGAAGATTTCCTCACGGCCTTGGCGAAGCTGCAGGAAGATTGCGGCGTCGCCGATTTGAAGATGTCTGATTACGGTATCACGCCAGAAGAGTTCCACAAGATGGCAGAAAATGCTAAATCAGCTATGGGATTCCTGTTCCAGAGCGATCGTCTGGATTTGTCCATCGACGATGTCGTGGCGATTTATCAGAGGGCATTTAAATAGGAATCGAGTTTTAGAAAAGTAAATATAGCAATCAAGATATTGGAAGAAATCCCAAGGACGCAGCACACATGGCGTTCTTGGGATTTTTTATGGGCTGTGCCTATCACAAGGACGGCTTGTATGATTTGTATTTCCAGGCACTGCTCCTTATGCGTCAATGACATCGATGAACGATTTTGATTGCTAATTACTGATAATGAATGAAAATGATTGATTTTGAACGAAAACGGCGGTATAATAAAATCAACAACACGGAAGGAGGCGCAATTCGTGCTTACGGAAGAACGACATGATGAAATATTGAAAATAGTAAATAGCTCGGGTGCCGTGTCGGTACAGGAACTGGTAGCGTACCTGAATGCATCTGAATCTACGGTTCGACGGGATTTGCTCATATTACAAAAAGCCGGTAAATTGAATAAGGTACATGGCGGTGCGACTTCGTTGGGAGTCAGTCATGCCGATTACCGGGCGGATATGGAGGATCTCAAGGATAAGTATTCGTTCCACATGGCAGAAAAGTGTAAGATTGCCCATTATGCGGCAAATTTGATTGGGAATGATGATTTTGTGTATATCGATGCGGGTTCGACGACGGAGCAGATGTCTGAGTTTTTAGCTGGTTCACGGGCCGAATTCATGACGAACAGCGTTCCCATCGCCCAGAAATTGGCTCGCAAGGGATTGCGCGTGTATATCCTGCCCGGCAGGGTTAAGTGCAGCACCGAGTCCATCGTGGGTGGGACAATGCAGGAGATGTTGCAGCGGTACCATTTTACTGTCGGTTTTTTTGGGACGAATGGATTGTCCGTGACAGATGGCTGTACGACGCCGGATTCAGAAGAGGCTTTTGGCAAGCGGGCAGCCCTGCAGTGTTGTTCCCGTCGGTATGTTTTGGCGGATAGCAGTAAATTCGGATTGTCTTCACATATTACCTTTGCTGATTTAAAAGATGTAGAAGTCATTACGGTACAGACCGATGACGGGTTTGATTATAGTCCATATAAAAAAATTACGGGGGTGCGTATACTTTGATTTATACAGTTACATTTAATCCATCTCTCGATTATGTCGTTACATTACCGGCTCTCGATATGGGCGGCATCAATCGGGCAGAAGCTGAGCACGTGTATCCTGGTGGTAAGGGTGTCAATGTAGCACTCGTATTGGGGAATCTGGATATTCCGGCGAAGATGCTGGGGTTCATTGCTGGTTTTACAGGTCGGGAAATCGAACGGCTCGTCCGCGTTCACGGCGGAGATTGTGACTTTATCATCCTTGATAAAGGGAATTCACGGATTAACCTGAAAATTAGTGCTGAAGAAGAAACAGCTGTGAATGGTTTGGGGCCATCTATTCCAGCGGCGAAGCTCATGGAGCTGCTTCAACAGCTTGATCGGTTGCACGATGGCGATACGCTGGTCCTGGCCGGGAGCATTCCTGCCGATGTACCCGATGATATTTACGAACGGATACTGCAGCGGTTGGAAGGGCGTTCCATCAAAACTGTCGTCGATGCGACAGGGGATCTGCTTCTAAACGTGTTGAAATATAAGCCGTTCTTAATTAAGCCCAATAAGGACGAGCTGGGGGATTTATTTGATATCGATGTTTGTTCACGTGATGAGATTGTCGAGTACGGTCAGCGCCTGCAGGAGATGGGGGCCCGCAATGTCCTCGTCTCACTCGGCGGCGACGGCGCCATTCTCATTGCTGAAGATGGTCATGTCTACTACCAGACACCGCCTAAAGGGATATTGGTCAATTCTGTCGGTGCCGGAGACAGCATGGTAGCAGGATTTTTAGCGGGGTATGAAGAACGGGGAAGTTTGGAAGAAGCCTTGCGCATGGGCATATGCGCCGGCAGTGCTTCGGCATTCCAGCATTGGCTGGCGACGAAGCAGGATATATTGAAAGCTTTGATTTCATTGTAAGGCAACTGAGGGATTCTGAGAGGTATTTGAAATAGAAAAGGGAGAGGATTTCAAGTGCGTATTGTGGATTTACTGAAAAAAGAAAGTATCGATTTGACGGGAACTGCTCCGGATAAGCAGTCAGCTATTGCCCATCTGGTCGACCTCATGGCTGCCAGCGGCAATTTGCTGGACAAGGACGCTTATGGCAAGTGTGTCCTGGCCAGGGAAGAAGAAGGCAGCACCGGTATCGGTGAAGGGGTGGCCATCCCTCATGCTAAGACGGCAGCGGTCGGCAAGCCCGGCCTGGCAGCTATGGTAGCGCCAGCGGGGATTGAATTTGACAGTATGGACGGGGAACCGGCCCGCTTGTTCTTCCTCATCGCAGCGCCGGAAGGCGGCGAGAATGTCCATCTGGAAGTATTGAGCCGCCTGAGCCGCATGCTCATGAATGTCGATTTTTATGATGCTCTCATGACGGCGAATACGCCGGATGAATTCTTGAAATATATCGATGATGCTGAAACAGCGATGCTGGCCGAAGAAGCACCTCAGGAAGAAGCCCCGGCAGATGTGGCAGCAGCACCGGCTCAAGATCGGCCCTTCGTCATCGCCGTCACGGCATGTCCTACGGGTATTGCCCATACGTATATGGCGGCAGAAGCACTGGAAAATAAAGGCAAAGCCATGGATATCGATATCAAGGTCGAAACGAATGGCTCCGGCGGCGTCCGCAATACGCTGACGGCAGAGGATATCGAACGGGCTGTCGGCGTCATCGTCGCAGCCGATAAGAATGTCCCTATTCAGCGGTTTTCCGGCAAGAAGGTATTGTTCGTCAAAGTCGCAGCCGGTATCAAGGAACCGGAAGCACTCATTCAGCAGATCCTGCAGGGAGATGTTCCTGTATTCCAGGGAAGCGGGACCACGGATGAAGAAGTAACGGCTGGCAGTGCCAACGAAAGCGTAGGCCGCCAGATTTATAAGCACCTCATGAACGGCGTTTCCCATATGCTGCCCTTTGTCATTGGTGGCGGCATCATGATTGCTCTGGCCTTCCTATTCGATATGGAAAACGCAGGAACGGCCCAGTTTGGCAGCGGAACTCCCCTGGCGGCATTCCTTAAGAATATCGGTGGCTTGTCATTCAGCATGATGATGCCGATCTTGGCAGGGTATATCGCTATGAGTATCGGCGAACGGCCGGCATTGATGCCCGGCATCGTCGGCGGTTTCCTGGCGACGACAGGCGGGTCGGGATTTTTCGGAGCTCTTTTTGCGGGTTTTATCGGCGGGTATCTCATCATTGGCTTGAATAAAGTGTTTTCCAAACTGCCCCGGTCACTGGAAGGGACGAAGCCTATCCTCTTGTTCCCTGTTGTCGGTTTGATCCTCATGGGCATCATTATGACGTTCATCATCAATCCTCCCACATCGGTATTCAATCACTGGCTGGCCGATACGCTGGGTGGCATGTCCACATCGAGCCGCGTCATCCTGGGTCTGATCCTGGGTGGCATGATGTCCATCGATTTTGGTGGTCCTATCAACAAAGCGGCTTATGTATTTGGTACAGCTTCGCTCATGAGTGCCGATGGTGCTGCTATCAGCTCCGGCATCATGGCTTCCGTCATGATCGGCGGTATGGTGCCTCCTATCGCTATTGCACTTTGTACGCTGTTTTTCAAACATAAATTCACGAAAAAAGAACGTCAGTCCTGCGTAACCAATTTCATCATGGGCGCGTCGTTCATCACCGAAGGGGCCATCCCCTTTGCTGCGGCAGATCCCATACATGTCATACCGGCCTGTACGATTGGTTCGGCTGTGGCCGGTGCCTTGTCCATGGTATTTAATTGCACACTGCCAGCACCGCATGGCGGCATATTCGTATTCGGCGTCGTCACGAACTGGCCCATGTATTTAGCTGCTTTGGCTATCGGCTCAGTCGTAGCCTGTATCGTGCTCGGTGTTATCAAGAAAAACGCTGTCGAAGAAGCGTAGTCAAGAGAGAAAATTGCTTGATGCTGTTATCATTATGGTATATATTTAAAGTATATTATACGAGGAGGAGTTATCATGAAAGAATTCAATTACACTATTACAGATCCTGCAGGTATCCATGCTCGTCCAGCTGGTATTCTCGTCAAGGAAGCAAAGAAATACAAATCGTCCATAGCGATTCTCAAGGATGGCAAAAGCGGTGATTTGAAACGGATTTTCTCGGTCATGGCTTTGGGTGTCAAGAAGGGTGAAACCGTGACGATTCAGGTCAATGGTGAAGATGAAGGCGCAGCGGCCGCTGCCGTAGAAGAATTCCTTAAAGCGAACCTGTAATCAGAAAGGAGAACGACATGCTGACCGTAAAAGGGAAATGTGTATTTGCCGGCATTGCCATTGGACCGCTGGCTCTGTTCCACCGCAATACCATATCGACGGCATCCCGTCCTGTGGAAGATGTCGAAGCTGAAATCAGTCGTTTCCAGCAGGCGCGACTCGAATCCATCGAGCAGCTGCGGGCGCTGTATGATAAAGCGCTGCAGCGCGTCGGTGAAGATGAAGCAGCCGTATTCGAGACCCATCAGATGATGCTCGACGATGATGATTACATCGAGTCCATCGAAGAAATTATCCGCGAGGAGCAGATCAATGCCGAAGCCGCAGTGGATCAGACAGCCCAGCAGTTTGCTCAGATGTTCCGCTCCATGGACGATTCATATATGCAGGCTCGGGCTGCTGATGTCATGGATATTTCCCGCCGCGTGGAGCAACAGCTGTGCGGCGGCCAAGGCGTAGATTTCGGTCAGTATGATCATGTCATCATCGCTGCCGATGATTTGGCGCCCAGCGAAACGCTGCAGCTTGATACGGATAAGATCCTCGGTTTCGTCACCTCTGAAGGCAGTACGAATTCCCATACGGCTATCTTGGCCCGTACGCTGGGTATTGCCGCTGTCGTTCAGACGGGTACACCCCTGCATACGGACGTAGATGGCAAGCTGGCCATCATCGACGGCATTACGGGCATGGTCTACATCAATCCGGATGAAGCGACGCTGGCCCAGATGAAACAGAAACAGGCTGAGGAAAAGGAACGCAAGGCGCGTTTGGACAGTGTGCGCGGTCAGGAAAGTGTGACTTTGGACGGCCAAAAGGTGGAAATCTATGCCAACGTGGGTAATCCGGGCAATTTGCCGCAGGTCATTGCCAATGACGGTGAAGGAATCGGCTTGTTCCGCAGCGAGTTCCTGTATCTAGAAAATGAAACGTATCCTACGGAGGAACAGCAGTTCCAGGCGTATAAAAAAGCCGTGTCGGATATGAAGGGCAAGAAAGTTGTCATCCGCACACTCGATATCGGTGCCGATAAACAGGCCGCCTATTTCGAGTTGGCTAAAGAAGCGAATCCGGCCATGGGTTTGCGGGCAATCCGCATTTGCCTGACCCGGCCGGAACTATTCAAGACACAGCTGCGGGCCCTTTGCCGGGCTTCGGCATTCGGCAAGCTGGCCGTCATGTTCCCCATGATTATCTCGGCCGAGGAAATCCGCTGCAGCCGGGCCATACTGCGGGACGTACAGCAGCAGCTCGACCGGGAAGGCATCGCCTACGACCCAGATATGGAAGTGGGTATCATGATCGAGACGCCGGCAGCGGCTGTCCTGAGTGATGAACTGGCCAAGGAAGTAGACTTTTTCAGTATCGGCACGAATGATTTGACCCAGTATACGTTGGCCATCGACAGACAGGCTACCGGTCTGGACCAATTCTTTGATGCTCATCATCCTGCGGTACTAAGGCTTATCCGCATGACTATTGAAAATGGCCATAAGCAGGGTATCTGGGTAGGGATTTGCGGCGAATTGGGAGCCGATTTGGATTTGACGGAAACGTTCCTGCGCTATGGCGTCGATGAACTGTCCGTATCACCACCTGCAATTTTACCTCTCCGGGATCGGGTGCGGTCCCTGGATTTATCGAAATGATTTAGTATCGCCGGCTGCGATGAGGGGGGCCGGCGATATTTTAATTATGATGTGGGACTAATAATTAGAAAATAATAATAGAACTGTAAGGAGTCATGGAATATGGGGGAAGAACAGAAGCGCAGCATGGCTGTGTTGATCTTATTTTTGGGGATGCTGGCGGCTATTGCACCGCTTTCGACGGATATGTACCTGCCGGCCCTGCCGTTTATGATGGCGGACTTTGCCGTCGGCGCATCGGCTGTACAGCTTACCCTGACGGCATCTATGGCTGGCATGGCTGCTGGTCAGATTATGGCCGGTCCACTCAGCGATGATAAAGGACGGCGCCGGCCGCTCATTGTCGGCATGGCCGTATTTACGGCATCTACGATAGGGTGTATCTTGTCGGGAAATATCCAGTTATTTCTTTTGTTTCGGTTTATCCAAGGGTTTTCCGGTGGTGCCGGTATTGTCATTGCCCGGGCGATAGCCCGCGATGTCTGTAAAGGGGCGGCATTGACGCGGTTCTTTTCCATATTGATGTTCATCAATGGCTTTGCCCCTATTCTGGCACCTGTCCTGGGCGGCCAGATCCTGCGCTTTGGGTCATGGCGGGGAATTTTCTGGCTCCTGGTCGTCATCGGCTTTGCCTTGACGGTCAGCGCTCTGGCCATGAAGGAGACATTGGAAGAGAAACGTCGCCTGACTGGCGGTATCCTGGCCAGCCTGAAAAGCTTCGGCAGCTTGTTCAAGGTGCGGTATTTTATGGGTCACTGCCTCATGCAGTGCTTTGCCTTTGCGGCATTTTTTGCTTATATTTCCGGTTCTTCTTTTGTATTTCAAAATATATATGACGTATCGGCCCAGGGTTTCAGCTATATCTTCGGCTTGAATGGCATCGGTCTCATGATCAGCGGTATTATTGTCGGTAAGCTGGCTGGCGGTACACCGGATTGGAAAATGTTGCGTTTTTCCCTGTGGCAGGCTTTCATAGGCAGCCTGGTACTGCTCATCTGTTTCCTCGTGTCGGCGCCGCTACCGGCGATTATAGCCGTGTTGTTTTGCACGATTTCGACGCTGTCCGCCTTGGGGACGAGCAGTTTTTCCATGGCCATGCAGGCTCAGGGCAGGAATGCCGGCGGCGCTTCAGCATTGATTGGTTTCTTTTCCATGATTTCCGGTGCTGTGATGGCGCCGCTAGTAGGCATCGCTGGCAGTTATACGGCCATTCCCATGAGCGTCATCATGTTCATTGGGGAAACGGGGGCTATCATCGTGTTTTATGGGATGATTTATCCCTATCATCGCCGGTCCTGACAGGGGAAACTGGCGATATTTTTAATTGCAATTACATTGTGAGCTTTAATTGCAGAACGTCATGTATACAAAAATCATGTATACATGACGGTAGATGCTATAAATTATTAAAAAGGTAGTGGAAAACAGGAAACATATTATGTTATAATACTATACATACAAATTGTTATTATTTTTATAATTTTACAACATGAAGGGGGTAGTGATGATGAAATTTGGTAAATTTGCAGTGATGGGAATGGCCATGATTTTTGCGATTACCGTATTAGCCGGTTGTGGTGGTGGTGATCAAAAACAGGCAGCTCAGGGGGGGCAAAAGAAATTCTTGAATATTGCTACGGGTGGTACGGCTGGAACTTACTATCCGATTGGCGGAGCTATGGCTGAAATTTTCAATAAGAATATCAAAGGGATGAATGCCAGTGCTCAGAGTACAGGTGCGACCGTTGCTAATATTAATATGTTGAAGGACGGTTCTGTCGATGTCGCTATCGTACAGAATGATATTACATACTATGCCGCTAATGGCACGGAAATGTTTAAGGATAAAAAGGTAGACAATCTGCGCGGTCTTGCGACGCTTTATCCGGAAACCTGCCAGTTCGTGACGTTAGAAAAAACTGGTATCAAGTCGATTAATGACCTGAAGGGGAAACGTGTAGCCGTAGGAGCAGCCGGCAGTGGTGCGGAAGCTAATGCTCGTCAGATTTTGGAAGCTTATGGCATTACTTACGATGATATTTCTGCTCAGTACTTGTCTTTCGGTGAAGCAGCCAGCGCCCTGAAAGATGGCAACGTTGATGCGGCGTTCCTGACAGCCGGGTATCCGACGGCAGCTGTACAGGATATTTCTGCACAGAATAAGATTCAATTGCTTCCTATCGATGCCGATAAAGCAGATGCACTGATTGCAAAATATCCGTTCTATACGAAGACGACGATTCCTGCTGGTACGTATGCTGGATTCGACATCGCTGTACCGACGATTTCCGTCATGGCTATGCTCGTCGCGACTGATAAAGTAGACGATGCTTTAGGCTATGATTTGACGAAGTCTTTGTTCAGCAACCTGGATAAATTACAGGCAGCTCATGCCGTTGGCAAGCTCATTACGAAGGAAGGCGCCCAGAAAGGTATGCCTATCAAGATGAATGCCGGCGCAGAAAAATACTTTAAGGAATAATATTTGAGAAGGGAATAGGCGGGCGCCGGATATGTGCCCGCCTTTGCCATATAGTTATGCGTTATACAAAGTGGGTGTACATTTTTATAGGTGTTATCATCGCTGTCATCGTTGCGGCTTGGTTTGCCTTGCAGCCTTGGTTCTTTGTGCGTTCGGACAAGGGCATTGTGGCTCGAACCGCTGCGGTGGCAGGATTGCCTTTTTCCATCCACTTCATCCATTCAGTGCAAAAGACGCCAGTGTTGGAAAATCTAGTCATCAATGATACTGTAGATGGATTTGACCTGGAGTCGACAAAATACCAGTCTTTTGGCGTGGGATTACCTTTTTTGGAAGGCGAGGGGACATTCAGGGAAGAAGGCGATTATTTTATCTTTTACGATATGGACCGACATTTCCATACGCTCAGTTTGCGTACCGGCGTGGGGACGGAGTTGACCGTGACTGTACAGGGACAGGAACACAAGTTGTACGAATCATTGCCGGCCGGGAGCCGTATCGATATATATATTGCGCCATACTATACTCAATTTATTCAGCCATAGCATGGCTAGGGGAGGAATGAATCAAAATGGAAGATAAAGAAAGGAAAAGAGAACAAGGGCAGGAATATACAGGTCAGATTGCCACGGATGTCCTCAAGAAGTACGATAAGGAATCCGATGTCATGGAGTATAGCGGACATTTTGCCAAGGTTGTTTCTATTATCGCTATCATGTTTTCATTGTTTCAACTGTATACTGCTATATTTGGCGTCCTCGACGCGCATTTGCAGCGGGCCGTTCATTTGGGTTTCGGTCTGACATTGGTGTATCTGCTCTACCCGTCGTGCAAGTCTTGGTCCCGCCATAAGATACATCCATTTGATTTGGTGCTGGCCGTATTAGGAGCGGCGGCACCGGCCTATGTCATGATTGAATATAACAATCTGGTCCTGCGGGCCGGAACAGTCACGAGCATAGACATGATTGTCGGCGTGTTGGGGATTTTGCTGGTCATCGAAGCGACGCGCCGCGTCGTGGGTCTGCCCATGGTCTGCGTCGTGATGTTTTTCCTGGCCTATGCTTTTGCGGGGCCGTATATGCCGGGGGTGTTGGCTCACCGGGGGTTGACGATCAATCAGCTCGTCGGTCATCTATTTTTTACGACGGAAGGGATTTTTGGTATTCCACTGGGCGTTTCATCGACGTTCATCTTCTTGTTTATTTTATTTGGGGCCTATCTGGAATGTACGGGCCTGGGGAAATTCTTCATCGATATAGCCAACGCTGTAGCCGGCTGGGCCAGCGGTGGTCCGGCAAAGGTCGCCGTCTTGTCCAGCGGTCTCATGGGGACCGTATCAGGTAGTTCCGTGGCCAATGTCGTCGGTACGGGCAGCTTTACTATTCCTATGATGAAGAAGCTGGGCTATGAAAAGGATTTTGCCGGTGCCGTCGAAGCAGCTGCCTCTACAGGCGGTCAGCTCATGCCGCCGGTCATGGGTGCGGCAGCATTCCTCATGGCAGAATTTGTCGGTGTACCGTATATTGAAATCGTCAAAGCGGCGGTCATTCCGGCTGTGTTATACTTTGCCGGTGTTTGGTTGGGCGTCCATTTTGAAGCCAAACGCAAGAACCTCCGAGGTATCCCGCGGGATCAGCTGCCTAAGGCTTGGGATATTTTCCGCGAACGGGGCCATCTGGCTATTCCGCTCATTGTCATCATTTACCTGCTCGTGGCGGGCTATACGCCTATGCGGGCGGCGCTGTTTGCCATTTTCCTGTCCATAGCGGCATCGTTTATGCGGAAATCGACGCGCATGAAGCCCATCGAAATCATCCGCGGTCTGGAATCGGGTGCCCGCAATGTCTTGGGTGTCCTCGTAGCATGTGCGGCTGCCGGTATCATTATCGGCGTCGTCACGAAGACCGGTGTCGGATTGAAGCTGGCTTCGGCATTATTGGATCTTTCCGGCGGAATATTGCTGCCTACGTTATTCTTTACGATGATTACTTCGTTGATTTTGGGAATGGGCGTGCCGACGACGGCTAACTATGTTATCACATCGACTATTGCTGCACCGGCATTAGTCCAAATGGGAGTGCCCATCATCGCAGCGCACATGTTCGTATTTTATTTTGGTATCATAGCCGACGTCACTCCGCCTGTAGCGCTGGCGGCCTATGCTGGGTCTGCTATCAGTGGGGGCAACGCCCTGTGGACGGGCGTTAATGCATCTAAGCTAGCTATCGGGGCGTTCATCATACCCTATGTGTTCGTCATGTCGCCAGAGCTGCTCATGATCAATGCCACGGCAGGCACGGTTGTCATGGCTACGATTACGGCCCTCATCGGCATGATAGGTATCAGCTCGGCTCTCATCGGCTGTTATATCGTAAAGCTGAATCCGCTGGAACGGATTTTGTTGTTTGCGGCAGGCCTGCTGATGATCGATCCAGGGACGTTGACCGATGTACTCGGTTTTGCAGTTTTTGCGGCGATTACGGTCGTACAGTATAAACGGAAGAAATCACAGCAAGTAGATATAACGGCATAGTGGTAGTAGTGCCAAAAAGCCCTGCAGGAAATGGAATAAATAGATTCCATTATCCTGCAGGGCTTCATATTTTATGGGGATAAGATGGGTAATATGGAACCGGGAGCATCACAAGTTCTGGATTTCCAGGCTCTACATTACGGATGAAGCAATGCAAATTTACGGCGTTCGTATTCCTCGTCGGTAATGACGCTGAGTTTGTGCATGTCGCGCAGTTCTTTGAGCTGTAATGCCAATATTTCCTGCGGTGTAGATTCATTGTCATCCTTGGTGGAAGCAGCTTGTGTCGATTCCGGATGGAGAAGAATATAATGACGCCGGTCATATTCCTCGTCGGTAATGACGCTGAGTTTGTGCATATCGCGCAGTTCTTTGAGTTGTAATGCCAATATTTCCTGCGACGTCAAAGCCTGGCCCTGATCTGATTTAGCCTGTTTGGGGGCTTCTGGGTGGAGCAGGTTGTATTTGCGCCGTTCATATTCCAGGTCGTTGATGATGCTGAGCTTATGCATGACCCGGAGTTCCTGTAATTGTTCCGTTAAATCTGCCATATGGAGTCACTCCTATCGATAGAAACATTTTAGTATTACCTTTCCGGTAAATCTGGAAAGACGAATGTTGATGACAGACGTCTGTCATCGTTATACTTTCAATATAACATCAATCCCTGCCGGCGTCAAATTGGCATGGATTGATGTTATATTAACACTTATGGGTCGGAAATGTCTTCGGCTATGACCGAAATTGTTTGTGATTGTTGGCTTGAGCCCATGAAGATACCTTGGTTTATGATGCAGTCTTTATAATCGCGGCCATGGGAAATCTTGATATGGTTTTCGCTTACGACGAGGTTGTTCGTCGGATCCAGGCCAATCCACAACCCGGATTGACAGACTTCTACCCAGGCATGAGATAGGCCTTCGCCTATCAATATGCCTACGACATAGCGGGCGGGAATACCAGCTAGTCGGCAGAGAGACAGCAGGATATGGCTGTAATCCTGGCAGACACCGCGGCCTTGGCGTAGTGCGTCTTCTGCCGTCGTAGTGATGGTCGTCACGCCTTGGACGTAGGAGAAATCATCGTGCAGCTTTTCCATCATCAACAAGGCCCGGGCGTAATTCGTCATGGCCGGGGCAAAATGGAATTGGTCATAATACTGGCGCAGATTAGGCCCTGGATGCGTGTACGATGATTGGTATTTATACAAGGCTACGGTCATGTCGTCGGCGGCGATTTCATAATTTGCCAGACCGGTCCGGGCGATGCCCGTGGCTTTGACGGAGAATTGATCGTGGGGACTGGCTGCATAGCCATATAGATACTGATTGCCGAAGGAGTCATACCCCTTGTTGGCCGGGCAATCAGGTGTGATTGAAATGGAGAGGCGGGATATGGTTTGCCTGTGGTCCGATAAGGGCAGGCATTTTAGCGTAAAATGATGGCATGCCACAGCCTGATGGAACGTGAAATCCATCGTATAATAAAATTGCAGTGTCTTCATATCCGGTTATTCCTCCAAAACGGTATCCACTTCCTCGATTATTTTAGCATAGTTTATAGGAAAATGATTGATAAGGTCATTCAGATGGTCGATATTTTCTTTCCTGTAAGGAATGCTTGTACGCACGAGCCGGGCTGTCAGGCGGTTTACTTCGCGGCTGATGTCGGCCTCAGGACGCTTAAAGCGGCTGAACAAATCGATGCGTTCGATGCGCTTTCCAATCTTTAGGATATTGCGGATTTGTTCATTGCCGATATTATCTTCGGCCATGCCCCAAAATGCCATGATATTGTCCAACACCTTTTGGAGTTCGATGAGCGGGGCATCGGATGATTTGGCCTTGTTCATTTCGTATATGGCTAATTGTATATAGGACAGCGTGTCGCTGCCGATATCCTGACGCAGCAGGATGGCGTTGTCGTAGGCCCGGACGAGATTGGCGTATATGGAGTCCGGATTGTCTTTATTGAAGCAGTAATCTGTGGAAAAATCATCACAGCAGGTGTATATGTCCGGTATATCCAGTTTTTTGCAAAATGTGGCATAATCGCTTTGTGGGCCGTCGATCATGGTATCGTAGCCACGGGAGAACAAAAGAATCGTCGTATATACGCGTTCGCTGTAACGACCGAGCCAATACAGCCTGTTTGTCGTTTCTAATGAGATAATACCCATGTGTCTTTGAAACCTCCTCCTTGTGAAGAATTTACGATGAATGAATCGGGGTTCCGCGTGAACCGGGTCAGGCCGCTGTGCCAGACCAGCGGTTCGTCGGCCATGAGTACGAAAGCCCGCAGATCCGCTTTACGAGGGACGGCTTCCCCTTTTTCCATGATGGGGATGTCCTTGAAATCGATGATTTCTTGGGCGATGAACCGACGTGGTTCGGCACGGAGCAAAGCTTTGAAATCTGCTTTTTCCTTCAGTGTCAGCTTAGCACCGAAAAATACGCCATAGCCCCCTGCTTCAGCGACGTCCTTCAATACTAGGTGGTCAAAGTTCTTGGTAATATAGTCCATGTCTTCCTTGTAGTAAGGCAGGTACGTCGGGGCATTCTGCAGCAGCGGGTCTTCGCCGAGGTAGTATTTGATCATTTTTGGCACAAAATAGTATATTCCTTTATCATCGGCGACGCCGTTGCCGGGGGCGTTCATGATGGCTACGTGGCCCTTGCGATAGATATCGAAGAGATGTGGTATACCGATGAGCGAGTTGCTGTTAAACGTCATGGGATCCAGAAATTCATCGGAAATGCGGCGATACACGACGCCGACAGGTTCTTTGCGGCCGCTGTAATCTATGAAGTATAAATGGTCATTTTCAGCGACTAATTCGCTGCCGTTGACCAGATGGGCGCCAGTCCGTTCGGCCAAATAGGAATGTTCGAAGTAGGCAGCGTTGAATCGGCCCGGTGTGAGGATGGCAACGTGACCGCCGGGATTGACGAAGTCCATGACGCGGCGCAGCAAATCTGCATAGTTGCGGTTGTCGTCTATGTCAGTCCGCTGGAATGTCTTGGGAGAGCTGCGGCGGCACAGGTCGCGGGCGATCATAGGATAGGAAGCACCGCTGGGGACGCGCAGGTTATCCTCCAGGATATACCATGCGCTGTCTTTGCCCTGGACCAAGTCGATACCGGCTATGTGTGTGAATATGCCCTGCGGCGGCATGACTCCGTCACATTCGGCCAGATAGCCGCTGCCGGCATAGATGAATTCTTCCGGAATGATTTTGTCACGCAGAATCTGCTTGTGGCTGTAAATATCCTTGATGAATAGGTTCAGAGCCTTGACGCGCTGCTTCAAGCCTTTTTCTAACAGGGCAAACTCCTCGTGTTCCAAGACACGGGGAATCGCATCGAATGGAAATAACTGTTCATTAAACACATTATTCTTGTAGACTCCAAATTTGACACCATAACGAGCTAGTAATTCATTGACTGTATCGGCGTGTTTGTATAAATCCGTTGCATCCATAGGATCATCTCCTTTTGCTGATAGCTTTACAGTACTCGGTGAGTACAATATTTGGATATAAAAAAGGCGCTTTGCTTTCGCAAAACGCCCTTGTTTATATTATATTAAACCTAATTATTTTTTCTGTCAACGGACAAATGTCCTTAAAAATAATACTGTTGGTAATAAAATGCAATTATAGTATCATATAACACTAGACAAAACGAGTTAATGGTAATATAATTATACCAAATCTAGTAATAATTATGTAAATATTGTGTAATCATGTATTTCAGCAAGGGGGAATTTCCATGAAATTGAAGAGTCTCATTTGTACGGCATTGGCAGTAATCGTATCGGCAGGTATGCTGGCCGGCTGTGGCTCGACGCAGGATCAGTCAAAGGCCAAAGCGGCTGATACGGCCAAAAAACCGCTTCGCGTCGCGACGAATGCTACGTTCGTACCGTTTGAATTCAAAGATGAAAAGACAGGAGATTACGCCGGCTATGAAATGGACCTGGTCCGGGCTGTCGCCAAGACGATGGGACGGGAAGTCCAGATGCAGGACATGGCTTTCAACGGCTTGATTCCGTTGCTGCAGTCCGGTGATGTAGATATGGCGGCGGCTGGCATGGCCATCACGAAGGAACGGACGGAAAAAGTGCTGTTTGCATCGCCGTTCTATGAAACACGGCTTGTCGTATTGGTCAAAAAGGACAGTGGCATCCAATCCAAGGAAGATTTGGCTAATCACCGCCTGGCCGTACAGATGGGAACCATTGCAGCCGATTACGTCCAAACGGCGGGCTTGCAGGCAAAACAATTTGACCACAATGCCGATGCGCTGATGGATCTGCAGGTCGGTGGTTCGGACGCGGTCATCGCAGCCAAACCGGTACTGGATTATTTTGCTGCCAGCAATGATAAAGGGAATTTCAAAGTCATTCCGCTCATGGATACGCCGAAACAGTATGTAGCGTTCGCCATGAATAAGAAGAACACGGAATTACAAAAAGAAGTCAATGCAGCTATTGCCAAGTTGAAAGAAACAGGAGAATTCCAGCAGCTTTATAAGAAGTGGTTCGGTCATGAACCGGATACTCTGCCCGTGACGACGGAAGAAGCATTGGGTAAGTGATGTAATTATGCGGTGGAGAGAGTGATTCTTCAACGGTCGAATTGAATAGAAAAAAGATGCAGTACAATGAGAGAAATATATCATTATACTGCATCTTTTTTGTATGATGAAGGAGTGATGGAAATCTGTTTTTGTACTTATGCTAATGTTCCGGTTCTCATATAATCCAAAATTTCTTCGGCATTCTTGTCATCTAACCCAAACTTGGCTAGACAGAGTCCTTGTTGGAAATAATCTGTTTGCATTACGATGTTTGCAATGTGTGTGACAGCGTGCAGAATCGGTGTGTTTACCTGTAATACATCAGCAAAACTCATGGCGCCACAGCAGCCGACGGGAACATCTTCCGTAATATAACGGGATTTTAAGGTAAATCGCGCTCCTTTTGGAGTGGGCAGCCATACGGTCTGATCCAGTGGTTCGGTGAAGGGTTGCTGATAGCCGGCGCCGTAGAACATTTCGCCAATGGGCCCCATCCTGGATTGGAGGGAACTTTCACTGATTTCGCCAATAGTTATGCCATAGGCGTTAGCAATAGCAACTAGGTCCTGGTAGTAAGCATATTGCATGTGGCCTACACTTTCTGATGCACCATAGGCATATATGTCATAGAAAATATTTTTGCTTCCTAAATTCGGTACGATGCCCCAATTTTCTATGGCGCCGGCGTTCATGAGGACGGCCGGTATGTGAACAACGGGATTGAGCAAGGACAAGTTGACATCAAGAACTGTATTGGCGTGAATCAATTCGGTCGCATCTAATGCGGGGATTTGTTTGGTAAGAGGCAGATATTTGTCATAATCAGTGGAAGGCAGGGTATCGACGCGGATTTCATTTTCCCGGTAAGTGATATTGACGACATCTGTTTCTGTATCCATATTATTGTACTCGGTCAGGCGGGCTCCATAGACGAGAGACGAATAGCCGGCGATAAGTACCTTTGTATGAATTCCTTCTTCATTCATGATTCGACGAAGAATCAGGCTGCCGAAGTTGTCCGGGAAAATACTGACGGTCTGACCGTCTTCCAGGAGTGGTGCCAATTCTTTAAAGACATTTTCCAATCCTTGGGCTTGTACAGAAATGAGAATATGATCTGCGCCGTGGACCGCTTCTTTCATATCATACGTAACCATGTCTAAAACAGCTGTACCGTTCCGCTTAAAGTTTTTATAATTCATTTCAATGCCTTCGAACTGGATTCTTTTGCTCCGAAGTATTCCTTTGACTTTGTTATTGAATTGAGTGAATTCAAACATTCGTACATTCGCGCCGCCGAGCTTGCAGTCTGCGGCTAATGCATGGGCGCCGTTGCCGGCACCTATAATCGTGATAATAGACATGTGAGTTTCCTCCTCGTATTGTAAACAGAATAAATTCATTAATTACATCGGTTCATCCAGCAATTTGTGTACAAATTCGCAGGTTTCGCAAACCATGGGGGCACAAATCGTCCGCATCAAGCCTTGTTCATCGATTAGAGCACGATCTTCTGGAACCATAGGGTGTAATCCCTGTAGGAGATCCTTGCATACTATACTGCCGTGCAGTTGAATAAATCGTTGCAGAAATACTTGTCTTTTTTTAAAAAGCAGATCCCGTTGTGCAAACTGTCCCGGGGCGTCGTTGCCATATTTATAGCCGAGAGCCATTAACGTGCCCGTTACGCAACCACACGTTGAAGCTTGTCCCATTCCCGATCCAAAGCAAGAAGCTATCTTTTTAGCTGTTTTTTCATCTAGCCCGATTTGGGGAGCCAGCTCCCCGAATACAGCCATAGCACAACAAACACCTTCACCGAATCCACGAAATACATCTTCATTTTTTACCATGTAGTGACACCTCCATTCCTCTCTTTAGAGGTACGCTTAATTTGAAAAGCTAGCTTGTCCATCCGCTAAATAATATAATTGTCCGTTATATTATACGTCAAGTATAGCATGATTTATTGCTCTGTCAATACGGGAAATGGATAATGGGTATGAGAAATTTGAAATTACTGATGAATAATCATGCTTAATAAGCATAAAACGATTAAATGTTTTAAGGTTAAATAGTGAAAAAATTCTAGAAATAGATTGACTTTTTAAAAGTAAGTGGTATCATGTAAATGAAAAGTTGTCCATTTTAAAAATCTGACGTATTCAAGTCAACTCCATAGTGTGAAAGATGAAGATGTTATTTTTTTTGCACCAATCGTCCGTTATATAAAACTTTAGTCCTACATAAAGAACTAAAGATACAAATGACACTACTTTCCAGAATTTGTCATGGAAGTAGTATATCAGCAGCGACTGGATTAGGGAGGTAAATTATGGATAACGGTAAAAAAATGGGAATAGGCACTATTGTCAATACTACCGGGGCTATTCTCGCATACGAAATTGGCGCGGGTTTTGCCAGCGGCCAGGAAACCATGCAGTTCTTCTCTTCTTGGGGATCTTTTTCTGCCGTATTTATTATGGGCGGGATTTTTATCGTGGGGTTGACATTGATTTTATTCGGCGTTGGCTATATTGGACGGACAAGAGAGGCTGGCGATGTCAACGCGTTGTACCAAGTTATTGGAGGAAAATATTTTAGTAAGCTTTTGAGCTTTTTTGTATGGGGCTATAATTTGGGCTGTTACTTCTTCATGATTTCGGGTTTTGGCAATGTCCTTAACCAGCAATTTGGCATGGATATCGCTTTTGGTAGTGGATTAGCCGTTGTCATATCGGTGTTCACGGCACTCCTTGGTTTGAAGAAAATGGTCGATATCATTGGAAAAATTGGACCTATCATCGTCGGATTCTCCATTATACTCGGAATTATTTCTGCATTTTGGACGTACCCGCATATTCCTGAAGGATGCGAACTTATCCAAAGCGGGGCAATTGAAGTGCCACATGCTGGTCACAGTGTTCTTCTTTCTGCATTGGCTTATACAGGGACCTGCACGTTGCTTCCCATGGCGTATTTTGCTCATATTGGCTATGATTTCAAAGAGTATCGCTACAAAGATACCAAGATGATTTTTCTATTGGCGGCTTTGTCATATGGTATTTGTTTGATTTTGCTGGCGTTGAACTTCATCGGTGATATTGCCGAATGTGGTCCTGTAGCGATCCCGAATCTGATTCTTGCTAACCGGTTCCTCCCGGCAGCTGGTCTGATTTTTTCTGTCATCATCTTGCTTGCCATTTATTCGACGATGTGTCCAATCCTCTGGACATGTGCATCTATGCTTTGGAAAGATGAAACATCACTTCCCTACAGATCATTCATCGTCGTCTGTGGTATCGTGGTATATGTTGTAACGTTGTTCGTTCCGTATCAGACATTGTTGAATTACATCATGACGTATTTCGGTTATACTGGGGCTATCAGCGGCGTGGCTATTTTGGTACGTTATTACATGTTGAAACGGGAAGATAAAAAAGCAGCCATGAATGTACATTTAAATGGTGAAGTCAGTAAATAAGGAAGTAGGTCAACGCATGGAAAAGGATAGACAATATGGAATTGTCACAAAACAGACGGATAATGGCATGATATTCCAGAAAAAAGGACAGATTTGCGCGGCTGGCGTACTTGGTATTATGAGCATTGAGGATATGTGGATTCCTATCTTGCCAGGTAATGTTATGAATGGATTTTCTTATCGGTATCCTGTGCAGTTACAATTCGTCAAAGGCTTGAAAAGCGCGGATTTATTTGCTGCCGAAGAAAATGTGTATGGAAATATCCTTGAGGCAGCCAGGGAACTTCAAAGATATGGCGTCAGGGCCATAACCGGAGCCTGTGGCTTTTTTGGCAATTATCAGGCCAGATTAGCTGCAGATCTGGATATTCCCGTTGCTTTATCGAGTTTGGTTACACTGCCGTGGATTGCGGCAATGCTCAAACCCAACGAAAAAATAGCCGTTTTAACGGCAAATGGCGGTTCTTGTACGACACAGTTATTGAAGAGCTGTCTGGTTCCAGACGCTGTCATCGACCGTTTGATTATCTGCGGCATGGAACATTATGAGCATTTTGGAGAAACAATTATTGGCAATAAAGGTGGGTTTGACAACGGTAAGGTAAAAGAAGAGTTCATTACCTTGTCAGATTCACTCGTTAAAAAGCATCCAGATATTGGCGCATTCCTGCTTGAATGTACGGAAATGCCGCCTTATGCATACCTGATCCAGCAAGTTACTCAACGTCCGGTATATGATTTTATTACGATGTTGGATTGGGTTGCCAGCGGTCTTTGCCGTCGGCCCTTTAATGGTTGGATGTAAGTTTTTAATTCAAAAGCACTAATTCTGTATAGACTGAAAATATACGGATTGGTGCTTTTTTTGAGTATGTATATCATAGATATTTTTCAATCCAATATTGCGGAAGCGGGTAAACTGTGCTATTTTATAGATAAAAAGTAAAAATATTGATATAAAAATTTTTATAGAAAGAGGATTTTCATGACTAACACATCAAACTTTTCCGTAATCGGCAAAAAATTAAACGAAACACGTACAAGAATGGGCCTGAGCTTGAGCGAAGCTGCTATGATGACAGGCGTTAGCAAATCTATGCTCAGTCAGATAGAAAATGGCGACTCCATGCCAACCCTTACAACTATTTGGAAGATAGCCAATGGGCTGAAAATAAAATTTGAAACACTATTGGGGGATTCTACTAAGCAGTTTGAAATCAAGAACCTTGAATCGATGACTCCGTTAACTGATGAAGCAGGTATGTTGGTGTATACCATTTTCCCATTTTCCCCTATCAGTGGGTTTGAAGTGTTTTATGGATTTATTCGCAGTGGTTGTATATCTTCCGATCGGGCGCATTTGAACAGCGTACGGGAAGATTTCTTTGTTGCTCAAGGAGAAGTGGATTTGATTGTTCATAATATAACGTATCATATTAAAGCTGGCAGTGCTATATCGTTTGACTCAAAGGAAGATCACCGTTATGAAAATAACGGTAAAATCGATGCCACGGTATTTTATGTGGTTAGCTATCAATAACAGTATTGATTTTCCGAAACAAACGGCTTACTGTTCAATATAATGGATAGCAGGCCGTTTTGCTATACGTAATTGTAATATAGTAGATTAATTTACTGTATTTTGGCTTGCGATGAGTTGACTTTTTAAAAAGTTGTGCTATTATCTAAGAAAAGGGAAAATTATATAGCCAAAGAGTCCGTTATATTGGACTAATTTCCAGTATAAAAACAGAAAGGCCTTTATTTTTTGCACCAATCGTCCGTCATATTGGATAATTGAATTATATAAAAGACGACAGACCGGATATATGGCAGTTTTTCCAATATCAAGAATTTTGTAGTTGACTATGTGTATTTAGAGAGGAGAGTATCATCATGGCAAAAAACGTTTACATCCAATTACTTGAAAAAGAACTGATTCCTGCTTGCGGCTGTACAGAACCGGTTGCATTCGGTCTTTCCGGGGCCTTGGCGCGCAGACACGCACCAGGCGAAATCAAAGCCATCCATATCAAAGGCTCCGGCTTGATGGTTACAGGTGTCCAGGCTGTATTGATTCCGAATACGCACGGCAAACACGGTGGTTTCTTATCCTGCGCACTGGGTATCGTCGCCGGCGATCCGGACCTGGATATGGAAGTCCTTACCAAAGTCACAGATGCCGATGTAGCCAAAGCAGAACAGCTCATTGCCAAATTACAGGCTGCTGACGCTTTTACACAGGAACTGGAAACGGATGTGCCATCCATTTATCTGTCAACGACGCTCATTACGGACCAGCATACGGCAACCGTCGTCCTGCAGAACGAACATGACGGCATCTGCTACATTGAAGCAGACGGCAAGGTTGTCCTCGATACACGCGACGTCAATCCGGTCACCAAGGCACTGGAAGATAACCATATTGATGCCAGCGCCCTGACGATTCCGGCTATCTATGAATTCTGCCATACAGTGGACCTCTCAGAATTAGGCCACATCCGCAAAGCGATGGAAATCACGCAACAGATTTGTCAGGACGGCGTGGACAAGCCGTTGGGCATGCAGTGCGGCCGCAAGCTCCTGCAGAATATGGAACAGGGTATCAGCGGTAAAGATGAAATCAACTACACCGTGGGCTGGACTATTGCCGGTTTGGATGCCCGCATGGGTGGCACCAGCTACAGTGCTATGAGTAATACGGGCAGCGGTAACCAGGGTATCGAATGTACTATGCCGCCCATGGCAGCTGGCAAATATCGCGGCGACAGCGAAGAACAGATTATCCGTGCCGTAGCGTTGGCCAATCTAATGAATATCTACTTGGATTATCGGTCCAAGGAATATGCCCATCTGTCGCCAGAATGTTATTGCGGCGGCGTAGCACCATGTGCCGGTGCCTGCGGCGTGGCGTACCTGCATGGTGATGGACCGGAAGTGATGAACGATATTATCCGTACGTCCTTGGGTAACCAGGCTGGCTTGATCTGTGATGGCGCTAAGCCGAGCTGTGCATTCCGGGCATACACAGGCCTGTTTGCAGCCCTGACGGCGATGCAGCTGGCAGAACAGGGAATAGCTACAGGGGATACGGAAGGTATCGTACACAAATCTGCTGATGTGACTATAGATAATATCTACCGCCTGCAGAAGGATACGATGGAACATACGACGGATTTCGTCTGGAAGATCAAAAAAGAACAAAAAACTATTTGCTAAAGGTATGAATACGTTGGTATAAGGTTCAAAAAAGCCGTCTCAATGGCGGCTTTTTTTGAATATTATATCAGAAAATGGCAGGAGGACAGAGGCCATGGTAAAAACATATGCCATGCTTTTATTTGCTTGTGCCGCCTGGGGATTTCAACCGGTTTGTGCAAAATGGATTCTGATAGATTGGACTCCTGTAAGTATTACATTATATCGGTATGTCATTATTACTGTCTTATGGTTCTTTGTCGCTTGGCATAATGAAGGCAGGAGAATGCTGCCAAACATACAAGACATGTGGTGCTTGGTGATTATGGGGCTTCTAGGTGTCTTACTGAATAATGTTTTGGAGTTTGAAGGACTAAAATATACTACAGTCACGAATGCGACTTTAATTTCAGCGACTCAGCCGGCAGTTACGGCATTCATGGCAGTCTTCCTTATCCATGAACGATTGAGCGGCATTCGTTGGCTCGGTATTATACTGTCATTTGTCGGAGTAATGCTTGTCGTCAGCAATGGCTGTTGGGAGACGATATACCAAATCGATTTTAATAAAGGGGATATACTTTATGGGGCATCACAGATGGCTTGGGCTATTTATACATTTATTAGCTTGTTTGTCATGAAACGGGTATCTCCGGTGGCAGCGACTTTTTGGTTCAGTTTGTATGGAACTATTCTCACGGGTATATATGGGGTAGCAACATCCAGCCTTGTCATAGTTCCGCTTTCAGGTATTTCAATCTTGTCTTGGTTATATATTATATTCATTGGCGGATTCCTCTCTTTATATTTTTATAATGTGGGTGTGAAAAATGCTGGTCCCAGCGTGGCTTCTGTATTTCTGAATATTATGCCCATTGTTGGCATGATGAGCGGTTATGCAGCATTGCATGAATATATTGGTGTGGTTCAGTTGAGTGGTGCTGCTGCAATCATTATTGGCGTAGCTATGACATCTCGCCATTGAATTTTTTTATGCTTAAATTACTATATAGAAATTTATGAAAAATCAGGAATTATGCCGACACTTTATCATATCTAGAAATGTTGCGAATCAATACTAAAGGAGAGGATACGATGATGTTCTACTTAGCTGTTTTTATTTTTGTGGCAACATATGTGGGAATCATGTTAGAGAAGATTCCACGTACGTATATTTCACTGGCAGGCGGACTTATAATGGTTTTTTGTGGTTATTTGTCCCAGGAGGAGGCAGTTGGCCGGTATATTGATTTCAATACATTAGGACTTTTGGTGGGAATGATGATGATGATTGGCGTTATCAGGCGATGTGGGATTTTTGAGGCTATGGCCATCTGGGCGGCTAAGGTGACTAAGGGGCGACCGCCGATTTTATTGATTCTATTATCTATCATTACTGCCGTTTCATCCTCATTATTTGATTCAGTGACAGCAGTGCTCCTGCTGGCTCCCATGACTATTTCCTTGGCTCGGCAGCTTGAAATCCAGCCGTATCCTTTTCTGATAATGGAAATATTTATTTCTAATATTGGTGGGACTGCTTTAATGGTGGGGAATCCTCCTAATGTCATGATTGGCAGTGCGACTGGATTATCGTTTAACATGTTTTTTCTTCACCTGGCACCCGGTGTTGTCATGACAATGTTAGTCGTCGTGCCGTTGTTGCTGATTATTTATAGAAAAGATTTGATAACAAAAAATATTTCACCAGAACGTATCAAAGCGTTGAACCCGCGAAATGAAATCAAAGATTTCAAACTTATGCATCAGTCGCTGCTTATTATGACTCTTACTATTTTGGGGTTTGTCCTTCATAGTTTTTTGGGGATACAGACTGCAGCCATCGCTATCGGGGGTGCGACTATCCTCATGATTATCAGTAGGACCGATGCTGTAGAAGCGATGTCCTATGTGCAATGGGATACGTTGTTTTTCTTCCTTGGTTTATTTGTCCTCGTCGGTGGTATCGATAAGGCAGGCGTCATCCATGCCTTGGCTACAGAGGCATGGACTTTGACGAATGGAGATACATTGGCTTCGACTAGCTTGATTATCTGGTTATCAGCAATTGTATCCGCTTTTGTCGATAATATCCCATTTACGGCTACGATGATTCCTTTGATTCAACAGATGCAGGATATGATGGGTATCAATGCTGAGTATATGTGGTGGGCGTTGGCGATGGGAGCCTGTTTTGGTGGCAATGGGACGATTATCGGAGCATCTCCGAATTTAATTATCGCGGCGATTGCCGGTCGAGAAGGGTATGAAATTACGTTCATGGGATACATGAAAATGGCGTTTCCGTTGATGGTTGTATCTGTTATCGTTGCACATCTGTATATATTTCTCCGCTTTTTTGTGTTTGGATGATGTTATATGCCAGATCCGTTAGGGTCTGGCATTATTATATTTGTAAAGTTGAATTTCGGCTTTTCAATAGTCCTGATTTTTGGGGAGCGTGTAATAATACGAAATTATATATATTCTATTCAAAATAATGCAAATAAATCTAGACATTTTCGAGATATGGGGTTATAATTATACCTAACAAAATTCATCGAGGAGGATGCAGTCATGAAATTAAAAAAATGTATGATGCTAATGTTGGCCGTTGCTTTTTCGGCCGGTATCTTAGCCGGTTGTGGTTCAACGCCCCAGCAGAAAGAACAGCCTAAAGACAGTCCCAAGACGCCCCTGCGTGTAGCTACGAATGCTACATTCGTCCCATTTGAATTCAAAGGCGAAGAAGATTCCGATTACAAAGGATATGAAGTGGATATGATCCGTGCCGTCGGTAAAGCTATGGGACGGGAAATCCAGTTCAACAATATTCCTTTCAGCGGCATCATTCCTATCATCCAGGCCGGTGATATGGATCTGGCTGCGTCGGGCATGACAGTTACGAAAGCGCGGGCTGATAAAGTATTGTTTGCGGCTCCGTTCTATGAATCCAGTCTGGTTATCTTGACCAATAAAGACAGCGGCATCAAATCCGTAGCTGATTTGCAAGGTAAACAGGTTGCTGTACAGATGGGTACGACGGCTGCTGATTATGCTCAGAAGCAGGGATTGACTATTAAACAGTTCGACCACAATGCTGAAGCGCTCATGGAATTGAAGATTGGTGGTTCTGTCGCAGTCATCGCTGATAAACCGGTAGCTGATTATTATGTAACGACAGAAGCGAAAGACAAATCCATCGTTATTCCTATTCCTGATTCCAACAAAGAATATCTTGCCTTTGCAATGGGTAAGAAAAACACAGAACTGCAAAAAGAAGTCAATGCAGCGATTGCCAAGTTGAAAGAAACGGGCGAATTCCAGCAGATTTACAAGAAATGGTTCAACACAGATCCTGGTGAATTGCCAAAGACTGCTGAAGAAATCATTAAATAAGATGATATAAAAAAATCTTTCCATCTATATGGTGGAAAGATTTTTTGGTTTCAGATATTAATGATTTAACTGCTGAATTCTTCATCTTGCTTCCGTTCCGGCAAGGTAATCGGTTCGTGATCGAAGAGCCGGACGAGGATGAGCGTAATGATACAGATGAGCCATTCGAAGTAGATGACATGAGGGAGAAAATGGATTGCTGGTACGAGCTGCCATAGGAACAAGCCGGCAATGCCGACGAGAGTCGTATAGAACGCTGTATTCTTGCGGCACAGGGAGGGACAGAATATGGTGCACAGGAAGACGATCGTAAAGGCTGTAGTCAAGCTCAGGCCGATCATCATGACCTTGACGATGCCTACGGCGTTGAAGGCCAGCCATAATGTACCGATACCGATGAGCAGGATGACCCAGCGATTGATTTTGAGGAAGTTTTCCTTCGATACGTTGGGGTTTATGAACCGTTTGTAAATATCTTGGGAAATGAGCGTGCCGGCACCGAGGAGAATCGTGCAGGCCGTGGAGACGTCAGCGGCCCAGAGGGCTGCCAGTGTGATGCCTGAGGAAAAGGGATCCAGGCTCATGATGATGCGCGGCAGGGCCAGTGTCGGATTCAGGTCAGCGTATTGTGCTTTGGCTGCCAGCCCTAATACGGCCGAGAAGAAGCCGATGGGGAAGATGAGGATACCGCCCCAGATAAAGCCGTTGCGGGCCGTCTTGCTATCTTTGGCACCGCAGGCAATCTGTACGGTCCCTTGGGCTGTAATAGCTTGTGAAACCATGACCAGGATCCAGCCCAACAGGACGGACATGGCCAGACCGCTCATAGGTCCGAACCAATCGAAATTCGCCGGCGGCAGTTTGGCATTAATAGCAGCTATGCCGCCATCGCGGACGACGATGGTGATCATGGAGTAAAGGATGCCTAAATAGATAAGAGCAACACTCAGTATGTTGGATAGTCCCGATGACCACAGGCCGCCGATGGCTGTGATGCCGATAAAGACGATAGCACTGGTAATCATGCCGCCGTGCATGGAGAAGATGTCTGGCATGAGCGTGGAGAGGATGGAGCCGCCTGCGACATACTGCAAAGATGTGATGCAAATCATGATTAATGATAGGCCGAATACGCTGATGAGACGTGCTTTCTTATCGTAGCAGCGTTCGAACAGTTCCGGAATGGTCGTACAGTTGAGTTCCCTGTATTTTCCGGCGGCTAGGAGGCCCATGACGATGGCCCCGATGCCCCAGGCACCGTTGTACCAGCCGGCAGATAGGCCGATTTGCGTGGCACTTTCGGCGACGCCGACCGTTGAGGCTGCGCCGACGGCAAGGCCGGTCACGCTTACGGCGACCAGTGGTGTGGAGAGCTTTCTTCCGGCGAATAAATATTCTGTCGGATTTTGGCTTGCCCGCCGTTTGACATAAAATGATATGGCGAATAAGAGAACGATGTAAAGAACGACGATGGCTAATTGAATGGACATATAAACATTACCTCCTTTTTATAGTATTCGAGAGTGACGGCCTAAATAAATTTTTCGTATACTATATATTGTCTCTATTTTAAAGTAATTTCAACATTGTTTCAACTTATTTTTTATCTAAAATACAGCATAAATTCTTTTGCTTCAAAAGTGGGCGAATGAATCATTCCGATTTTGATTTTGTAATCTTGACAATTTCTCCACAACTTTCTCATATTTTCTCTGTATCTGTTTAGTATGATTAGTACATCTTACAGAGAGGAAGTGTCACAGATATGGTAATGACGCATTATATGGAATTGTTGTCCATGAATCAGCCTTGGAATTTGATTTTATTTATGGTGATCCCTGTCGGTATGGCAGAATTGCTTGTAGCTACAGAATTTTTTACATTGTATTGGGGTGAAGGTAAGAATAAAAATTGGCGGGCTTGGAATAGATATGTCGGCATGTGTTTGGGCATCTATTTTCTCGGTGTCGTCGTCTATTTGGCAAGTTCTGTCGTTCCGTCCATCGCCTGGCGCGGCTGGATAGACCAAATTTCGGTATATGCCTATCTGTTGGGAGTTATTCCCTTGTTCTCCATTACGTTGCTGGAATGGAGGGTATTAGGCCGTACTATGGGCGATCGGCAGCGGGTGAAGACCCATGCTATCTTGCTGATTGCCTTCCTCGTCGTCAGTCATATAGCCATGATATTTGGCATGGCCGACCCGCAGTTGGGCGGCTGGCAGCCCACGACGACAGGTGCTTCTGTCATGGACCATTCTCAAATGGATCACAGCCAAATGAGACAGGATGGTGCTGCTAGCCAGCCGATGGACCATTCGCAAATGAAGCATTGATATTTCTTGACAGTAAGACGGTTTTCTTCCATGGTTCCAATACAGGACAATGGGGAAAACCGTTTTCTTTATATGGCGTATAATAGATTTTTCTGCTATCCTGATAGTAACTTATGGTATATTGGCTCGGCAAAGAGCATATTTTTATTTAGGAGTGAGACCTATGGCTATAAATTCTATTCTCATCGTCGATGATGATGAAAAATTGGTTCTGCTTTTGCGGACGTACTTTGAACGGGAACATTTTGTCGTATATACGGCTTCAGATGGTATGATGGCATTGAACCTATTACGCCGTTATGAACCGCAGATTATGATACTGGATGTCATGATGCCGGGTATAGATGGTTTTGAAGTTTGCCGCAGGGTACGACAGCATAATGATATTCCCATTATTTTCCTTACGGCGAAGGATGAGGAAACAGATCGGCTCGTGGGGCTGAATATCGGTGCCGATGATTATGTAGCTAAGCCATTCAATGTAAAAGAATTGATTGCTATCGTCAATGCGAGGCTGCGCCGGGCCCGTGGCGAAGTAATACAAAATACGAGCCGGTATCATGTGGCGGATTTGATTATCGATAAGGACCGGTTTTCAGTAGAACGGGCAGGGGCACCAATTTCTCTGACGCCGACAGAGTTTAATATGCTCGATGTCTTGGCTTCTTCTCCGGAACGCGTCTTCAGCCGGCTGCAGCTCATGGAAAAAGCTCAGGGTGGGTATAGCTTTGAAGGGTATGAACGGACGATAGATACGCATATCCGCAACCTCCGTAAGAAGCTGGAAGTGGATCCGGCCCATCCCCGCTATGTCCTGACGGTGTATGGCATCGGCTATAAGTTTTCTGGAGGCGGCCATGCATAAGGTAAACAGCATCGTCTATCGGCTGACGGGACTAACGTTTTTGCTTCTCTTTTCCACTATCGGCATTTTGCTGTATTTGGTCAATGACCAGATGAATCAGCATTTTGAGGTGTATTTGAACCACACTACTATGATGGATCATGTCATGGGTTCCCCAGAGCAGTTGTTTTTGACATCCATCCATCATTCCTTGATTTGGGTAGGGGTGATCATGCTCCTCGTCAGCTTGGTGGCCAGCTATTTTACGGCCCGCAGTATCGTCAAGCCCCTTTGTCAATTGACTAGCATGACAAATACGATCAAAGAAGGGAAATTCGGCCAGACTGTAGTGGTGGATCGCCATGATGAAGTCGGTGTCCTGGCCCAGACTTTTAATGAAATGTCTATACGGCTGCAGAAGAATGAAACGATGCGCCAGCATTTGTTTGCCAGTATTGCTCATGAATTGCGCACGCCACTGGCTATCATCCAGGGAAATCTGGAGGGAATGATCGATAATGTCATCTCTACAGATAAAGCCATGCTGCTATCCCTGGAGGAAGAAGTGATGAGGGTCAATCGTCTCGTGCAGGATCTGCGAGATGTATCGTTGGCCGAGGTGGGGGAATTGGTGCTGCATAAACGGCTGGTCGACATCAATGCTATGTTGGAACGAGCTGTAAGTATGCTGCAGCCGCTGGCCGAGGAAAAAAATATCAGCATCACTATGGAACTGCAGCCTGATTTGCCGGATATTTGTGTTGATCCTGATCGGATTAATCAGGTAATTTATAATCTTCTCAGTAACGCTATCCGGTATATTGGTGAACAAGACACGATTCGCGTGACGACATCTGTTTCTCGGCACGAAGGTAAAGATTGGTTGGATATTGCTTTTATTGACAATGGTCCGGGCATAGCAGCGGAAGATATTCCTCTTATTTTTAATTACTTCTATCGCGGCGAAAAATCACGGAGCCGCCGCAGTGGCGGTTCTGGCATTGGACTGGCCCTGGCCCAGCAATATGTGTTAAACCATGGTGGAACGCTGCAAGTCCACAGTGAACCTGGTAAAGGCGCGACGTTCGTCGTGAGGATGCCTGTTGTGTAGTGCCTGGAGGTCCAGAAACGGCGCGATATCGGTCCGTGTGGTAGTGCCTGGAGGTCCAGAAAACGAGCTATACCGGCCCATCTGCGTCGTTACGCACCAATTTTGGCCTGCTTAGGTACGAGAGTACACGTGCGAAGTCCGAAATTGGTGCGTGCCTAGCATCTGAACCAGTCTAGCTCGTTTTCTGTCCGGTCCCGGAGGGGTTCTTCTCAGCGGCTTTGCCGCGGCAAAGAAAAATGCCAGAGCTTTTGTATTGCCGCGTCGGAGACGCTAAGGAAGAACCCTTCCGCCTCGCTGCGCTCGGCACCTTCCCTTCGCAGGGACGGCTTATAAGCCTCTGGGTATTTGTCAAAAATCAGGAGCTTTCAAGGCTTTGGGGAATTGCTAAGAAAAACCAGAGCTTGTAAGCCTCCCTTGGTAAAGTAAGCAGCGAACCGATTTCATGAAAGTTTTCCATGAAATCGAGTAAGTCGCATATGCTTTAGCTGGAGGTGGTTGTATATAAAAAAACGAGAGTTTTGAAAGCCTCCCTTGCTAAGGGGAGGTGGGTCCGGACGTCTTTTTGTCCGGACCCGGAGGGGTTCTTCTCAGCGGCTTCGCCGCGGCAAAGAAAAAAGCCAGATCTTTTGTATTGCCGCGTCCTATCTTTTCGGCATTTTGCCGGTGTTCGTTTATTTTCATTTGTTCCGCATCCCATATAAAAAACCAGCTAGCTTGCACTTTTAAATGCAAGCTAGCTGGTTTTTTATATGGGGCTGTTAGACTAATTCATAGCCTGCGTCAGTGATGACTTTGGCGAATTCGGCTTTGGGGATTTCGCGGTTGGCGACGACGGTGGCTTTTTTACCTTCTAAATCGACGTTTACGTCGGTAACGTCGGGCATAGCCTGCAGGGCTTCCTGAACGTGTTTTTGGCAGTGCATGCACATCATGCCTTCAATTTTTAATTCTGTTTTCATGGTAGATACCTCTTCTTTCTGTAATATTGGGGAACTAATAGGTGGCAATGTTTCACGTGAAACATCGGCAGTTATATGATTCGTTTTGAAAAAACGTAATCGTAGTGCGTTGAGGACGACACAGACGCTGCTCATGCTCATAGCGGCTGCGCCAATCATGGGGGATAGCTTGATTCCTAGGGATGGATAGAGCAGACCTGCTGCCAAGGGGATACCGATGATGTTGTAGAAGAACGCCCAGAACAGGTTTTCTTTGATATTCGTAATGACGGCTTTACTGAGGCGGATGGCACTGACCGCGTCCAGGAGGTCGCTGCGTATGAGGACGGCATCGGCGCTTTCAATGGCCACATCTGTGCCGGCGCCGATGGCAATGCCTAAATCAGCCCGAGCCAATGCCGGTGCGTCGTTGATCCCATCGCCGATCATGGCTACTTTGTGGCCTTGGGCTTGTAGTTCAGCGACGTGTTTTTCTTTATCTTGCGGCAGCACGCCGGCAATGACCTTAGGGATATGGAGCCGATTCTTTATGGCCATGGCCGTCCGAAGTGTATCGCCAGTGAGCATGACGACATCGATGCCCATTTTTTTGAATGCGTCGATAGCGGCAGCGCTGCCTGGTTTTTCAGTATCGGCAACAGCGATACTGCCGATGAGAGTCGTATCTTGGGCAAATAGGAGCGGTGTTTTACCGTCATCGGCCCAGGCGTTTAGTTGTGATTCTAATGGCGTCGTGTCGATGTGCTGCTCCTGAAGGAAGGCAGCATTGCCGGCATAGTAAGTTGTATTGCCGGACGTTCCCTGAATGCCGCGGCCGAAGACGGCCTGAAAGTTTTCTATGGGCATAGGGGAAATCTTCATTTCAGCAGCATAGCGAAGGATTGCTTCGGCCAGCGGATGTTCGCTGCCTCGTTCCAAGCCGGCGGCAATGGCGAGCAATGTCGCTTCATCCGGACCAGTGGCTTTGATATCGGTTACGCGGGGCTGGCCGGTTGTAATCGTACCAGTTTTATCCATGACTACCGTGTCGATGGCGTGGGCTGTTTCCAGAGCATCTCCCGACTTGATGAGGATGCCGTTTTCAGCACCCTTGCCAGTACCGACCATGATGGCTACTGGTGTAGCCAGACCGAGGGCGCAGGGGCAGGAGATGACCAGGATGGCGATGCCGATGGAGAAGGAAAATTCAAATGTCGCACCTGATATATACCAGATGACGGCGGCGATGACGGCGATGGCCATGACGGCAGGGACGAATATGCCGGCGATGGTGTCGGCCAGCTTGGCAATGGGAGCCTTACTGGCGCTGGCTTCATCGACAAGGTGGATAATCTGGCTGATCGTCGTATCTTCGCCGACCCGGTTGGCTGTAATATGGATGCAGCCGGTTTTATTGAGTGTCGCCGATGTGACAGTATCGCCAGGCCGTTTTTCGATGGGGATGCTTTCACCGGTGATGGCTGCTTCATCGATACTGGTCGTGCCGTCGGTGATGATGCCATCGACAGGAATGCTTTCGCCAGGGCGGACGATGATTTCGTCGCCTACGATCAGGTCTTCGACGGGAATGGTTTTTTCTGTACCGTCTCGCATTACTTGAGCTTGTTTGGGTGCGAGATCCATCAATTTCGTGATAGCTTCGCTGGTCTTGCCCTTGGATTTACTTTCCAGATATTTCCCGACGGTAATCAAAGTGACAATCATGCCAGCTGATTCAAAGTACAGGTTGGAACTGTACTCGCTGACGAGGGCCCAGTCGCCGTGGCCCAAGCCGAAACCGATGCGGAATATGGCGAATATGCCAAACAGTGCTGATGCACCAGAGCCGATGGCGATGAGGCTGTCCATATTGGGGGCGCCATGGAATAAGTTGCGCAGGCCATTCTGATAATACTTCCGGTTCAAGTACATGATGGGAAGAATCAGCAGAAATTGTGAAAATGAAAAAGCGATGGCATTTTCCGGACCGTGGAATAATTGTTGGAACCAGACTGGCACGGGCAGGCCGAACCATTCCAGAAACATGTGGTGCATGGCGATGTACATGGTGGGGATGAGGAAAGCGATGGAACCCCACAGGCGTGTCTTCATGTTGCGGATTTCCGTGTCTGCCGCCGCAATGGCGGAATCTTTCCCCGCGGTTTTATCCTGACCAGGGGAGCCGGCCAGAGACGCACCGTAGCCGGCCTGGATGACAGAATCGATGATGGCGGGGCTGGTCAGCTTGGTTTCGTCATACGTAACCTGCATGGAATTCGTCAGTAGGTTTACGCTGACATCGGTAGTGCCGTCGAGCTTTGCAACGCATTTTTGGACGCGGGAAGAGCAAGCTGAGCAGGTCATGCCGGTAATCGTATATTTTTCGTGTGTCATGATACCTCCTTTTGTATGGTTATTTCATTAGTTTTTGTAATGTGCAGACGAGCTCATCGACGACTTCGTCTTTGCCTTCTCTGATGTCGTGGATGACACAGCTTTTGATATGTTGTGCCAGAAGCTCTTTGTTGAAGGCATTGAGGGCCGATTGGATGGCGCTGACTTGAGTGAGGATGTCGACGCAGTATCGGTCGTTCTCGACCATGGCGCGGACGCCCCGGACCTGGCCCTCTATGCGGTTGAGCCGGGATATAAGGCATTTATATTCTTTGCCGTCTTTGTCGCGGTGTTTCGTTTTCATGGTCTCGCAACAGCAGCATTTGTGTTCGGTGTCCATAGGATTCGCTCCTTTCTATTTGCATCATCAATATACCCCATAGGGGTATATTTGTCAAGAGAGAAACCATATTTTTATTTAGTAACAGTGAATTGATTCCGGTGGTAGATATATAGTTAATTGTGTTCCATGATAATGAAACATCCCATTAGACGGGCAAGGAAATCTTGAATCCGATTAGCGGCTGATAATGTTTCACGTGAAACAAAAAAAGCTGCACCCTGACGTAATGGACGCCATGGTGCAGCTTAAAGGGAGAGAGATATTATTTTTGAGCTTCCAAACCAGCGATTAAGCGTTCATACTCTGCTGCGACGATAGGATACAACTCATCTGCCTTAGCCTGATCACCGCCGCGAAGGGCTTCTACTAAGGGGATAACTTTATCGAGAAACAGGTTGAAGCTGCGGTTGCCAGCGACACCTTTGAGCGTGTGGGCTGCATAAAAGGCTTGCTGCGTATCCGAAGCTTTCATGGCTGTACGCAGTTCGTCGAAGGTCTTATCATCGAGGAACTTCAAGGCATACTTTTCATATAACGCCGTATTTCCCATAAATCTTCCTACACCTTGATCGTAATCAATACCGAGTTTAATGCATTCTTCTTTGTTCATAGAATTTTCTCCTTAGATGTAATAATAAATGAAGTTATTCAATGGTCATTTTATTGTATCGCGATAATCATAGAGTTTTTCACCCATATGGCGAATAGAATCGAGTACATTGATTACGCGTTGACGAACGACGGCAGGTACAAAGGGCTTCAATATATAATCTTTTGCTCCCATTTCCAGAAGTCGGTTCTGCTGTTGGATAGAGCTGTCAGCCGTCGTAATGATGACAGGAATATCGGCAATTTTAGGAATGTTTTGCTTCTGACGTAGAAATGTGAGTCCGTCAATTTCTGGCATAAACAAATCCAATAAAATCAAATCCACACTGCGGCTGTACTCCTTTAACAGGCGCAAGCCGTCGCGGGCATTCGCAGCATCTAGTATCATAAAATCTTTTTGGAAGATATTGCTAAGGATGACACGATTGATTTCTTCGTCATCTATGATTAGAAGGCAATTATGTTGACGTTCCGATGCAGATATGGCAGAACGATATTTTTGTAATTCCAGTTCAATCATCTTCTGCGGTGTAATATCGGACAGGCTGGCTAATATGACGTGTTTATTGGCAATGGTCGTCAAATATTTTAGTTTTGCATTGACCCAGGTAAAAGAACCATCTTTTTGGGCGCGGCAAAAATCACATTCGGCAGCATCGTGGAGGGCAGCGACTTGTTCAAAGGTGCGGAGTATGTGCTCGTAGTCTTCCTGGGTAATGACGTCTGTAAATACCCGGTGAGTTTTATCCAGGTCTTCCCGCCCAAATAACTGCAGATAGGCATCATTGACACGCAATAACTCGATGTTTTCGTTGTCGAATTCATATAAGGCCATAGCTTGCAGGATGTTGGAGAAGAGCGATTCCAATTGCGATGTCATATTCCAGATGGCGTCGGCACTGATTTTTTGCTCTTCCTTCATGTGTATGGGGACTGATTGCGTCGTAAAAGCCAGATTTTCGAAATCACTGATGGGCATAGGCCGAGCAAAATAGTACCCCTGGACGTATTCACAGCCGATGGTCTTCAGGAAGGTCACCTGGTCGTGTGTTTCAACCCCCTCGGCAATGACCGGCAGATTCAGCCATTTGGCCATACGCACGATGGAACCGAGTATATTTTCACCTCGTCCCGGCGTATCGCAGTCCGACAGGAACCGCATATCGATTTTCAAAATATCGACGACGATGTCTTTGAGGACATTCAGCGAGGAATACCCCGTACCGAAATCGTCCATGAGGATGGTGAAGCCTTTTTGCCGTAGTGTGTGCATGACATCCTTGATGATGTAAGGATTAGATGTATAAACACTTTCCGTCAGTTCCAACTGGAACAGTTGCGGCGGGATATCGTATTTATTCACGAGGTCGCAGATATTTTTAGTCAGGTTAGGATTAAACAGATCCACTCGGGAAATATTGACGGAAATAGGACAAGGCTTGCGTGCTTCATCAAGCCATTTGCGGAGGATACGGCATGTCTCTTCCCAGATATAATAATCGAGACGCATGATGAAGCCATTTCGTTCAAATAGGGGAATGAACTCGCCCAGTGACATCGTGCCGACGCCAGGGAATTCCCAGCGAACGAGTGCTTCAGCACCGTCTATGGCATTAGTCCGTAAATCATATTTTGGCTGTAAATATACGACAAACTGACGTTCATTCAACGCTGTTTCCATATTGTTGATAATCGTCTGCTCGCGCATCACTTTTTCTTTTAAAGAAGCTTCATAAAATGAGTAATGTTGCAGATAATTATGACTGTTTTGCTTACCTGCGAGACTGGCCTGATCAAATAGGTCGTTCATATCGATAGACGGATCTTCAACGATGGCAATACCGAAAAAAGGTCGGATATTGAAGGTCAGCGGATAGGTATGCATCTGTTTTGTAATATCTTCAGTGATTTTGACCAATTCAGATTTATCCGTAAAGGCGAGACAGAATGCGAAGACATCGGCCCCTATATGGCCATAGGTCATGAGCGACTGCGATTTACTGAAATCAATGAGGCATTTGGCTACATAACGAATAAAACGATCACCTTCGGCCATGCCAAAAAAAGCATTGATCAACCGGAATTTCTCGATATTGAAATGGAAGAAAGCAAAAGCAGTATCTGTATGGGCCAGGAGCATTTCATGCGTCACCGAGAAGAAGTGCTGCTTACTATATACGCCGGAAATATTGTCGAAATCCATGATATGCTGCAGTCGGTGCGTCAGGGCCAGCGTGCTGTGGTTGATGATATTGCGCATACGGATCTGGAATATATCTGGTTCCGTTTTACCAATTAAATCCCAAATGCCCAACGTAAAATATTCCCGCTCTATGTCGGTTGTAAAATGGCGCATGGAAACGACAAGGGGGATTTTATGATATTCCTTTAAATGGTGATATTTAATTAAAAAATCGTGGCACGCTGCTGTAGGTTCATCAGAATCCAATATTACTGCCGCTATTTTTGTATAATGCCCTAAAAGCGTGTCGAATGCTTGCTGTGCTATTGGTGCCAGCATAAGCGTATAGCCGTCAGCAAGAATCAATTTCTTGATAGTGTCAGGCAATAGACGATCTGAGACAATGAGCAACAGATTTCGTTCCATGATGAGAACTCCAATCGAAAAAAGAAAATTTAACTATGTAAAATCACGAAATTATCATTACAATTAATTAAGAAATCGCTACCTACTTTTATTATAAATTGTTTTAAAAATATTGCAACTAGTAACTATATGAAGTGTATTATAGGAAAATGATACAAAAAACCGCATTTCCATAGGAATATGAAAATGCGGTACTGTGCGGCGTATAAAAATATTTTCAGAACGTATTACTGAATCAATTTTCCTACTTCGGATGTTTCGTCGATAGCATTGTCTTCACCGGCAATGATTTGGCCCTGGACGACGATGCAGTCTAAGTTCTTATCTTTGCGGACCTGTTCAGTCTTGTCGACAATGTCCTTCTGGATCGGTCCGTATAAGGATGTTTCCAACTGGTTTAATCTTTGAGCAAGCTGGTTTTCCAAAGCTTGTCTGTCCTGATCAGTCTTCAGGGATGCAGCTTTCTGTTTCCATTCGTCGTTGGCAGTCTTAATGGCACCCTGCATTTGTGCCTGATATTTAGGGAAATCTCTATGATGTTGGACTAAGTAGGCGAAGTTTACATATCCCACACCGGCAGCAAACGTAGAAGCCGCGGTAACAACGCTCATCATTCCCACTAAAGCCATGGCTGCGAGTTGTTTTTTTAATTTCATTCAATCTTCCTCCTGAAAGTGTTTAAAAATAAACTACTATCCAATGATTATAGCAAAAAAAGCTTAGAAATACAAATGATTTCGACGTATTTATGATTTTGGTTCTGTCACATTTTCCTGGTCCGGTGAATCGGGAACGGATTCTTCTTCGTCCTTGATGTAAATATACTTATCTTTTTTCATCTTGTCGATGATTTCCGGAGCCATGTTCAGCAGCTTTTCAAAGGCCGATGCCTGGCTGCCGCCTTTTTTGATTGAGAACATTTCGACGCGGTCGCCTTTAATGACCATGATGGCTGTTGGTTCCAGCTTGGCACCACCGCCGCCGCCAGCTCCGCGCTGAGGGTTTGGGGCCGTTTCCTTGCCATCATAGCCACCAGTACCGAAGCCGAATGTGACGTCGACAAAAGGTACCAGGGTGGCGTCGCCGATATGTACGGCTTCGCCGACGACGGTTTCGACTTTAATCATATTCTTGAAGTTTTCAAAGATGGTATCTAAATTGTTTTTGATGAAATTGTTATCCATGATCCTTTTCCTTTCTTCGTTTGAACCAATGGGTCAGCAATATTTTCATGGGCTTCGTCCGAAGAAATGCTAGTATATGCACCAGTAGGACGACTGGATACATGCGCCCGTTTGCATAGCCGTGGCAGTCATACTCTTCTTCTGTGTAATTGAAATTCAAATTGCTGATGTTAGCTGGGATAGCTGCATATAACAGGGCCGACAGCATACCCGTTTCGTAGGGCTGGGGCAAGCCAATCGAGCCTTCAAAATAAAACTGGCGGATGCGCGAGTGGAAGAGTACACTCAGGAGAAAATGACCGAACACCCGGCCAAAGGAACCATTGACGACCAAGGGCCACCACCAGAACTGGTCTTTGAGCTGATCGCGCAGATTTTTTGCGGCCTGTCCTTTCAGGAGGCTGTCGTAGGTGACACCCTGGCTTTCTTCTTCTAGTTCATCCCAGATGCCTTCGTCCCACGAACCTATAGCATCCTTTACGTGCCGGGACAACCATTCTTCATACCTTTTTTCCCGGTAATAATCACGCCAGCGGAGAAAACATTTTTTTTGGGGAGGCTTACCGGCTTCGTAGTCCCACTCATAATAGAAAGCATGTCCCAACCACTGCATCCTCCAATGCAATGTAAAAGGGGTGCCGATTACCAGGCGTACCTCGTAGGATAAAGGCAGGCTGCATACGGTAATCACTACCATGATGAACAGTGCCGCGCATACGGATAAAACACCCATAACAGGCATCACCTCGGTTGGTTATTTGGAGTCATCAAACAATACTTATAGTATATAATTCTATAAAAAGGAAAGGGATTCCTTCTTGGAGTTTATTCGTCTTTGGCATCCTTATTGAATATGCAGTCCACATTTTCCGAGCCAAAGCAACGGCTGCAGGAAATGCACGTGGCTGGTTCCGTATCGCCGTTCTGCCAACGGCGGAGCAAATCCGGTTGACGCAGGAACGGACGGCATAGGGAGATGAAAGCTAGGTGATCCTTTTGCAGACACAACTGGATTTCTTCGAGCTTGCGGAAGCCGCCGACGACGCCGATATCTATATTGGGCAGTGCTGCCGCAGCTTCGGCAGCATAGCGGGCAAAATACATGGGTTCTTTCGTGCGGCGGATAGCTCGGATCGGACCTTGCCGGGGCAGGGACGACGTATTGCCGCCGCTCACTTCAATGGCATTGACCCCGTGGGCACCGAGCCAGCGCATGACTTGTTTGCTTTCTTCAAACGTCAGGCAGGGTTGCTTCATGAAATCAGCACAGTTGAGTTTGACCCAGATAGGGAAGTCAGGACCGACAGCGGCGCGGATGGCGTCGATGGATTCCAGCAGGAAATGGGCCCGGTTTTTCAGGGAACCGCCGTATTCGTCTGTCCGTTGGTTGTAATACGGCGTCAGGAATTTACTGGCCAGGTAGCCGTGGGCGCTGTGGAACTGGACGCCGTCAAAGCCGGCGGTTTTGGCGCGCAGAGCCGCCTGGGCGCTGTCTGCCACGAGCTGCCTGATAGCCGCAATAGATAAGGCCTGTGATTCCTTCTGGCCTACGCTGAGTTCTGCTACGCCACTGGGGCTGATAATGATACGGTTCTCACCTTCCGGCACGAGGATGGCTGAACCCATGATGACGATTTGGGCGATGATTTTACCGCCGCGGGCGTGGACATGGGAGACCAGGTCGGCCAGCGGGGCTGTGCAATCGTCTGTGTCGATTTGGATTTGGCAGTGTTGATGCGGCTCCATGGTGCTGGCAGCCATCATACCGGTGATGATGATGCCGACGCCACCGTCGACCAGCGTTTCATATTGATGGACCAGGCGTTCCGTCGGATGACCAGCGCTGTCGGCCATTCCCTCAAATGTAGCGGAACGGATGATAGGGCAGCTTGTCTTGATGCCGCCGATAATAGTACTTTCAAATAGCATATACATTCTCCTTAGAAAACTCTGATTAGTCTGATAGTTTTGTGTATCGACCTTATTATATGATAAAAAGCATAAAATGGCTAGATATTAAGCATAAACAAGGCGAAGAATTTAATGACATAGATTCGATTTTCGTGTATAATATAATTGTTTGTTAAGTCTGTGTAATGAAGGGATGTTATAATAAATGGCTACAAGCATGGTATTAGGTACCCAATGGGGCGATGAAGGTAAAGGTAAGATCGTAGATTATTTGGCACAGAAGGCGGATGTTGTCGTCCGTTCCCAAGGCGGGAATAACGCCGGTCACACCGTGGTCGTCGATGACAAGGCATTTGCTCTGCGGTTGCTGCCGTCAGGCATTCTCTTTGCCGATAAGACTTGCATTATCGGCAGTGGTGTCGTCGTCAACCCGAAAGTGCTTCTCGGCGAAATTGAAAATATAAAGAAACAAGGCGTACAGATCAGCCAAATCGAATTATCGACGCGGGCTCATGTCGTCATGCCTTATCATGTCCGTATCGATGAACAGGATGAAATCCTTAAAGGCGATGCGAAGATTGGCACGACGAAAAATGGTATCGGTCCCTGCTATGCCGATAAAGTCAACCGTGTGGGTATCCGCATGGTCGATTTGATGGATGAAGCAGTGTTCCGTGAAAAACTGCGCATCAATCTCGATTTGAAGAACCGCCTGTTCGAAAAATACTACGGCGTAGAAGGTTTCGATTATGATGAAATCTTGCAGGAATACCTGGGCTATGCCGAACAGCTGCGCCCGTACGTCAAGGATACGGACTATTCTGCCAATGCTTATGTTACGGAAGGTAAAAAAGTCTTGTTCGAAGGCGCTCAGGCTACGATGCTCGATTTGGATCATGGCACATATCCGTTCGTAACCAGCTCCAATCCTACGGCTGGCGGTGCTGTCACCGGCTCCGGCGTAGGACCGCGGCGCATGCAGAATATCGTCGGCGTCGTCAAAGCGTATACGACTCGTGTAGGTGCTGGTCCGTTCCCAGCAGAACAGATTAATGAAACGGGTGAATACCTGCGCAATACGGGCCATGAATTCGGTACGGTCACCGGTCGGCCCCGCCGCTGCGGCTGGCTCGATACGGCCGTCGTCCAGTATGCAGCTATGCTGAACAGCTTGGATTACCTCGCTATTACGCGCTTGGATATATTGGATCAGCTCGACAAGATCCGTATCTGCAAGGGCTATATGTACAAAGGAAAAGAATTGAAAGAATATCCGGCTAGCTTGGATGTGTTGTACCATGTTGAACCGATTTATGAAGAAATGGATGGTTGGAAGACCGATATTACCCATTGCCGCACGTATGAAGACCTCCCAGCTAATGCCCGTTACTATGTAGAACGGATCAGCCAGCTCGTCGGCGTGCCCCTGGGCATCGTATCCGTCGGCCCGAATCGGGATCAGACCATCGTTATCCACGAAATTTTCTAAGAGAATCAAACTGTTCATACACAGTATGTGTCATATTGCAAAAAGGCAGGCCTTGGAGTACAAGGCCTGTTTTTTGTTTGGGAAATATAAAAAATCTCTACTACAAAGCTTCTGGATTATCAGGCTCTACGCTAATATCTTTGCAATAGCGTCGATATGGCCGACGGGCATGATGTGGACACCAGCAGCGAATGTGCGGATAACTTGGTACTGTTCGCGGGCGATTTCCAGGCCGGCGGCGACACCGCCTTTTTCTACCCGGTCCATAATAGTTGGAGAAATGGAGATGCCCGGAACGAAGCTGTTCATGTAGCGGGCCATCTTGATGCCCCGCAGCGGCAGCAATCCCAAGAGGATGGGGACGTTAAATTGCTGGGCTGCTTCGACGAAGCGTTTGGCTACATCTAGGTCGTAGACCGGCTGGGTCTGGATGAAGCCGGCCCCGCTGGCGACTTTGTGGGCCAGTTTTTCCATTTCCAGTTTCTGGTCGGGTGCGGCTGGGTTCGCCGCAGCGCCGATGTAAAAATCAGTTCCTTCTTCCAATGTATTGCCGTTCAGGTCGATGCCGGCATTGAGGGATTTGGCCATGCGGATGAGGCCGCACGTGTCTTCTTCATAGACGGGCATTGCCTGGGGCGTATCCCCGCCCGTAGGGTTATCACCGGTCAGGGTGAGGATGTTGTGTACGCCAAGACCATATGCTCCCAATAGTTCCGCCTGCAGGCCGATGGAGTTGCGGTCCCGGCAGGTCAGGTGAAATATCGTTTCGATGCCGCTGTCAATTTGGATGATATGTGCCAGGGCGATAGGGCTCATGCGCATGTTGGCCATAGGACAATCAGCAATGTTGATGCCGTCGACGATTCCTTTTAATTCTGATGCTTCTTCTTTTGTCTTTTGTGCGGATGCGCTCTTCGGCGGATCCAGTTCGACAGTAATCGTGAAGATCCCTGCTTTATGTTTATCGCGTAGTGTAGTCATCGTTTATTCTCCTATGAATGTATTTGCCAAGCGCACTGCTTCGGTGGCGTCATCTGCGTAGGCGTCGGCACCAGCTTGATGCGCATATTCTTCTGTCAGTACAGCGCCGCCGACAATGACCTTAGCAGGGCTGCCAGCATGTTTTAGAGCGGCGATAGTCACGTCGATCTGGGGCATGGTCGTCGTCATGAGGGCGCTGAGTCCGACAAGGGGCGCCTTTGATTCCTGTACAGTCTGAACGATAGTATCAGCGGATACGTCTTTGCCCAGGTCGATGACCTTGTAGCCGTTGTTTTCCAGCAGGGCTGTGACGATATTTTTGCCCAAGTCGTGGACATCACCCTTGACCGTGGCAATGACGAATGGTCCTTTTTCGGTCATGGCAAAGCCGCTTGGCAGAGATTCCTTCAGCGTGACGAAGGCGGCCTGCATCGTTTCTGCGGCCATCATGACCTGGGGCAGATAGCACCGTCCCTGGCCGTAATCGTCGCCGATGGCCGTCATGGCGGCGGTCAGGCCGTCACTGGTGATGACGAGCGGGTCCAGGTGTGCGTCCAAAGCGTTGTGGATCAGACCGCCGATGCTGTCTTTGGCACCGTCCCGTACGGCTTGACGGATTTGTTCCAGCGGTGTTCCTGTTGGGGCATCCTGCGGCTGGGCAGTTGCAGGCAGGTCCTGGAAGCGATTTACATAGGCGCGGGCGCCTTCATCATGGCCCAGGAGCAAGAGCGAACGCCTATAGGCATCCATGAGCTCTGTTTGGAGGGGATTCATGATGGGAGCGTCGAGACCAGCGGCCAGGGCCATGGATAGAAAAGCTGCATTCAGCCCGGGACGGCCGGGGAGACCGAAGGAGACATTGCTCAGGCCCATGATTGTGGCGATGCCCAGCTCGGATTTGTAGGCTCGCAGGGTGCGGAGTGTTTCTGACGGTGCCGAGCCGTCGGAAGCGGCTGTCAGGACGAGAGGGTCGGCCAGCAGGTCTTCATGGCGCAGGCCTGCTTTACGGGCTGTGTCGTATATACTGCGGACCAGATTCAAGCGCCCTGCTGCTGTCTTGGGGATGCCGCCAGGGCCGATAGGCAGGCAGAGGACGGCGGCGCCGTATTTCTTGGCAATGGGCAGGATAGCGGTCAACTGTTCCGGGTCGGCGTTGACGGAATTGATCAGTGCCCGGCCGGGATAGATGCGCAGCGCTTTTTCCAGGACGGCTGGATCTGTCGAATCGATGACCAGCGGCGTGTCGACGAGCATGGAAATCTCCCGTACAGCCCGTTCCATGGCAATGCTTTGATCGATGCCGGGGACGCCCATATTGACGTCGAGCAGCTTAGCACCGGCTTTTGCTTGGCGGATGGCATCTGTCTTTACGGGAACGAAATTGCCGTTGCGGATTTCTTTTTGCAGGGCTTTGCGACCTGTCGGATTGATGCGTTCGCCGATGATGACAGGCGTCTTGCCGCTGCCGATGGCGACGACAGCCGTCCGCGAAGTAACGTAGGTAGCTTTATCTGGAGTCGGCCGTTTTGCTGTCGCAGTCGCCGTATCGAGAGCCTGGCGCATAGCGGCCAGATGGGCCGGCGATGTGCCGCAGCAGCCGCCGATATAGGTAGCGCCGGCATCGACCATGTCCTGCACGTAGGCGGCCATTTCTTTTGGCCCGAGGGGAAATACCGTTTCGCCGTCAATGAGTTTCGGCAGGCCGGCGTTGGGTTGGATGACCAGCGGCAGACTGGTTACGGCAGCCATGCGTTGGATAAGCGGTATGAGCTTACCCGGGCCGAGAGAGCAGTTGGCGCCGATGATGTCGGCTCCCAATGCTTCCAACAGGATAGCGGCTGCTTCCGGTGTCGTGCCCGTAATGGTACGGCCGTCTTCGTTGAACGTGAATTCGCACATGACCGGCATAGCCGGTGCGATCGTCTTGGCGGCCAACAGCGCAGCGCGCATTTCCTGGACGTCGATGATGGTCTGGATCAGCAAAATATCAGCACCACCGTCGGCCAAGGCGCGGGCCTGTTCGGCATAGGCTTCATAGACATCTTCAAAGGGGATATCGCCCAGTGGTTCGATGAATTTACCGGTCGGGCCCATATCGCCCAGGACCTTTACGGCTGTACCGGCACAGGCAGCCTTGGCATTAGCCGCGGCGGCCAGACTGATTTCCCCGGCTCTGTGGGACAAATCGTATTCTCCCAGCTTGATGCGGTTCGCGCCGAAGGAATTCGTCTGGATAAAATCGCTGCCTGCTTCTATATAACTGCGATGGATGGCCTGTATGGCCTCCGGATGTTCGATATTGGATAGTTCCGGGCAATGACCCGGAGTCAGATAACCTTGCTTTTGTAAAAGCGTCCCCATGGCGCCGTCTAATAAAAACATGATACGACCTCCCTGCCGTTTAATTTTATAATAGATGCAGCTCTGTTCCTATGAATCGGATGTACAGCTCGATGCGCATGTACCGTGCATGGTACAGCCGGCGCAGCCGGAAGGTTCACAAGGACCTGCATCCGTGCGTTTCAGGCCGATGATGGCCGTAACGGATTTTCTGGGGACGAGCATACAACTGGATGTGACCGTTATGCCGATTTGGTCGGCATGGATGGCCCGGACCATGGCGGGCTGCTGAGACAACGGCCAGTCGCCGTAGCCGGGACTGTAGCGCCACGTCGTCTTGTAGCCTTTTTTTACGGTGATGTTGTCAATATAATGATTGAGCTGGTCGGCAATCATTTCCGTGGCTGTCGTAGCGGCGGCATCCATGAGGAGCCCTTTTGTGTACTCCTTGGTCTGGAATAAGCGGTCGATTTCATCTTCGATGGCACTGCCTATGGTGACGGCCATGACGATGGCGATTTCTGCATCACCGAGATGACGCCGGATTTGGCTTCCCTCGATGGTGAACGGCTCATCGCATAGTAATTCATGGGCCTGCGGGTCGTAGCCGCATTGACGGAATATGCCGCGGGGAGCGGCCAGTACCTGGACAGCGGCGCAGGCTTCGGCGACGACGGCGTCCGGGAAGGGCCGATCTGCTTTCAAACCGGCATAGCGTTTTGTTTCATTCATATCTATTTCGTGAAGTGTTCCATTGAAAATGGGCATGGGCGCCATCCTTTCTGCCAAAAAAAAGAGGCTCCTCCTCAAATGAGAAAGAGCCTTGCTTGACGGTTGTTCTCTCATCTGTCAGATAATACATCTGCAGGAATTGGCACCGCTTGTGACGGTTGCCGGATTTCATAGGGCCTGTCCCTCCATCGCTCTTGATAAGAGTATTCTTGTACACTATATCAAATTAACACATGTTTGTAAAGATATAAAAAAAATATTGTTGAAAAATTCATATCAAAAGTAGGCCTAAAGTATGCTATACTATACTATGATGTCGTTAATAGAATTATCATGAATAGGAGGTGGATTTGGTGACACATATCATTGCCGTTGCCAATCAGAAAGGCGGTGTAGGAAAGACTACTACCGCAGTCAATCTCAGTGCCTGTCTGGCTGTAGCGGGAAAGAAGACGCTCCTCGTAGATATGGATCCCCAGGGAAATGCGACAAGTGGACTGGGGATAGATAAAGAAGCCTTGTCATTGGATTTGTATGATTGTCTCATCAATGAGGCTCCTTTGGAATCGGTCATACAGAAAACAGCTGTCAAGAAGCTTTCTATCGTCCCGGCGACGATGGATTTGGCTGGGGCTGCCGTGGAAATGGTGGGCATGGCTGAACGGGAGACGGTACTGCGCCGCATATTGGCGACCGTATCGAAGTCTTATGATTATGTCCTCATCGATTGTCCGCCGTCACTAGGGTTGTTGACGTTGAATGCCCTCGTCGCTGCCCAATCGGCGCTCATCCCGGTACAATGTGAGTTTTATGCCTTGGAAGGCTTGGCGCAGCTCATGCAGACCGTCGAGCTGGTGCGGGCTAATATGAATCAGCATTTACAATTACTCGGAGTCGTACTGACCATGTTTGACGGTCGTACGAATCTATCGATACAGGTAGCAGATGAAGTGAAAAAATATTTTAAGGGACAGGTCTTTAAGACGATTATCCCGCGTAATGTCCGGCTCAGCGAAGCACCGAGCTATGGCGAACCCATCATTACATACGATCCCCGTTCCCGTGGAGCGGATGTATATACGAAACTTGCAAAAGAGGTGATCCACCGTGCCCGGTAAGAAAAAAGGGCTCGGGTCCACCGGTACGCTGGGCCAGCGGCTGGGGGCCCTGGGATTGACAGAGAACCATTTTCAGTCGGCAACCGTGCCGGCTGTCGAAATCGATGTAAATGACGTTCATCCCAACCCGCGTCAAGCCCGGCGGGTGTTCCATGAAGAGGCGCTGCAGACATTGGCAGCCTCTATAAAACAATATGGCGTCGTCCAGCCTGTCGTCGTGCGGCAGCTCCCCGACCGCTCGTATGAATTGATTGCCGGCGAACGGCGCTGGCGCGCTGCCCGTATGTGCGGGCTCAAGACGATACCGGCTGTCGTGCGGGAATATGCCGAAGCGGTGGCGACGGAGATATCGCTGATCGAAAATCTGCAGCGGGAAGATCTGGATGTCATCGAAGAAGCACTGGCGTATCAGATGCTGCTCGATACATACGGTCTGACGCAGGAACAGGCTGCCGAAAAAGTTGGTAAAAGCCGGCCTCACGTCGCCAATATGCTGCGTTTGCTGCGTTTTCCCGAACCCATTCGGGCCATGCTTTCTGACGGCACCTTGACTGTCGGCCAGGCCAGACCCTTGCTGCAGATACAAGCTGCCGATATCCAGCTGGCGTTGGCTGAAAAGATTCGTGATAATGGCGTGTCGGCCCGGCAGGTAGAAGAATGGGTCCGTAAACTGATGGCTGAACAGGCGGACAATAAAAAGGAACGGCCTGAGCCCGATGCCTTTGTCGAAGCGGCTCAGGACCGTATGAAAATGTATTTGGGGACCCCTGTAGCTATTAAAGTGAATCGCCGCAAAAAGGCTGGAAAAATTGAAATTACGTTTTCTTCAGAAACAGAATTTGAACGACTCCTGGCATTATTGACCCAGGAAGAAGAATCACCTGTGACGAAAGATGAAATTTCTTTTTCTTTGTGATAATGTTTATAAATTTCAAGTGTGTTTTTGTGTTGGGATAGTGTATTATTAGATGCGATATTACTGTGGGTCGCACATTTGCTAGGAGGAAGAAAATGATATATGGGTTAGATTTACGGTTGATACTGATCATTGCATCAGGTTTTGCAGGCATCATGTTAGTGGTACTGCTTATTTATATCGCCGTACTACATCACCGCCTGAATCGATTAATGAAAAAATATGAGCTCTTCATGAAGGACGGTGATGGCAAGAGCGTCGAGGCCAAGCTGCGCGAAGACGTGTTGAAGCTGCGCGAGCTTTCTGATTCTCTTGATTTACTCCATGCGACGCAGAAGGATATCCTTTCCGTACAGAACCAGTGTTTGCGGAAATTGGGATTTGTCAAATACAATGCCTTTGATAACATCGGCAACAACCTGAGTTTTGCCTTGACGATCCTCGATGGCAAGAATGACGGTTTTTGTTTGTCCAGTGTGTACGGACGCAATGAATCGAGGATATTTGCCAAGCCGGTCAAGGAAGGCAAATGTATGTACAGCATGAGCGAGGAAGAAAAAGAAAGCTTAGCTGCGGCGTTGCAATCTGCCGGTGATGATGCAATAGTGAAAAAACAGTGAAGAAGGGACATAATTTGAAAGGTCAAGATATGTGGAAGCAGTTTTGCTGCCAGGCTAAGGCCATGTCGCAGCGGCTGCCTGCTTTTCACCACGATGGACAGGAGCCGGTCACCATTTCCGGGCGGCGATATCGCCAAGGGATCATCGCCGCTGCTATAGCTGTGGTGCTGCTGATGACAGGGTCGGCCGTAGGTGTATATGAATATACACAGGTACAGAATCTGCGTGAAAAAGAAGCACTGCACGAACAGCAGCTGCAGATTATGAAAGATAAAACCGTGTCCCTGCAGGAAAAAATGGATAAATTGGATGCCCTGGATCAGGAACTCCGCCAAATGGTCAAGGGTGCAGGGACGGGTGAAAGCCCAAAAGGTGACGGCAGCATAGCGGGATCGCAAAAGAAATCACCAGACCTTTCTAATGCGGATCTCAATGATCTCCTGCATGCTGCCTCGCGTCTGGAAACAAAGGTCAATGCCCGGGTCATCAGTTTCGTCACATTGAAGACGGTACTGAGTGATACGGCAGGTGATCAGGTGCGGGAAATGCAGCAAATTTCCAAGAAATATGAATCGTCGACCTATCCATCGATTTGGCCTGCTAAAGGGCCCATTACATCGAATTTTGGCTATCGCGGCAATCCCATCGGCGGCGGCACAGGCTTCCATGAAGGGTTGGACATCGCTGTCGATTATGGTACGCCTGTACGAGCTACGGCGTCCGGCACGGTAAGCCTGAATGGCTGGGTGGACGGCTACGGCAATTTGGTTGAAATCAATCATGGCGGTGGTTTTGTCACGCGCTATGGGCATAACTCACTGATACTGGTGACGAACGGCCAGAAGGTCAATACGGGCGACATCATCGCCTTGGCGGGCAGTACCGGCCGCAGCACAGGACCTCATGTCCATTATGAAGTCAGGGTCAACGGTACGCCGACGGATCCTTTATTGTTTTTGCCTTGATGCTATGCATGATTAGTATCATATGTGACCTAAAAGGTCTTTACAATTCGTAAAAGACATGATATCATACAGAGGAATTGCAGATTATGGAGTACATAATCGGGCGTTATGCAACAGGACAGCCTGTGGGAATTCAGTTCCCATAGGCTGTTTTTGTGAATTATACACGATTTGGGGCGTAATCATCATGATAGAAAATGAAGTGTCATTAAAAAGGCGGACGGCCAGTTTATCCGTCCTGAGTAATACTATATTAGTAGTGGGTAAGCTGACCATCGGCCTGCTGACCGGTACGGTCAGCCTGGTGTCGGAAGCCATCCATTCCGGTGTGGATTTGTTGGCAGCGGCCATTGCGTTCATGGCTGTGAAGAAATCATCGGCACCGCCTGACGCCGACCACGATTATGGTCATGGCAAGGTGGAAAATGTATCTGCCGGCGTAGAGGCGCTGCTCATCATCGTAGCGGCATTGTACATCGTCTACGAAGCCATAGAAAAACTGACGGCTCCACAGCCGCCGCAATCTCTCAATTTGGCTATTGCAGTCATGGCAGGGTCGAGTTTGATCAATGCTATCGTATCGCAACGGCTGTACCATGTAGGTGAGTTGACTGGATCGGAGGCCTTAAAGGCAGATGGCATGCACCTGCGGACTGACGTATGGACATCGGCGGCGGTCCTGGCCGGTATTGTCCTTATGAAATGGACGGGTTTTGTCTGGCTCGATCCGTTCATCGCCATCGGCGTAGCGCTGGGTATCCTGCGAGTAGGTTACACCATGTGCCGTGACAGTTATGGCAATCTGACGGATGCTTCGCTGAGTGCTCAGGAAGAAAAGCGCATCGGCAATATCATTCTGGCGACGCCAGGTGTCAAGGGCTTCCATCAGCTGCGTACTCGCATGGCAGGCAGAGAAACGCTTATGGATTTTCATCTGGAACTCGACCGGACTTTGTCCTTTGGCGAGGCCCATGCCATTTCAGAAGAAGTAGAGGATTCCCTGCATAAGCATTATGGTCATTGTGATTCGACTATCCACATCGACCCGAAGTAGGTATGCCGGCAGGATATGTTTTTCAGAATTTTAGTTTTTTCACACTGTACGAGCCACTATTATAGTGGCTTGTTTTTTTTCTGCCATAAATTCAGCTCATATGTGACAAAGAATTTACGAAATACCCTGCGATTCTGATAAATTTCCTTGAAGAGATAAATAAAATATAATAAAATAAATATATTAGATACTATTGGCAAATCTCTGATAGACCGTATTTTTTAGGAGGGTATCCATAGATGGAGGACAGTACCAAGACTACACAGGAGCGAGAACTTTTAATAGAGGCTTTCAAAGAAATATTCCGCAACAGCGATGACTATTCGTTTGTAAAAGACCTGGATTTGGTCTATCATGCGGCTAGTGAGAAATTTGTCTGTATGACCGGACGCAGTACTGCTGCGGACGTGCTGGGAAAGACGGACTTCGACTTGTTTCCCCAGGATATCGCTGAAGCTTATCGTTCCGATGATCAGTATATGTTCCAGACGGGTCAGCCTATCGAAGGGATTGTCGAACGGCTGCCAGAACAGGATGGCAGGGCCAGGTGGAGTAAAACGTGGAAACATATCGTCCGTAACAGTGCAGGACAGCCCATCGGTATGTATGGCATCGGCCGTGATGTATCCTACGAAAAAGGATTGGAGTCTGAGATTGCGGCATCGCGTCGGGCGAGGGATCTCATCCAGAATATTCCCGGCGGGGTTGGCATCCTCCATGAACAGGATGGCAACTATATCCTTGATTTCGTCAATGAAGGCTGGTGCCAGGCCCATCATATCAGCCAGGCGTATGGTCAGACGCTCGTAGGAACCAATGTACAGGATTTTGTATATGAAGAGGATCTGCCTCAGGTCCAGGCGGAATTCCAGCGCGTCAATGCCGATCCCCAGGCACAGGGAGATACGACATACCGGGTATTTAGTGAAAACGGGGAGCTGCACTGGATCAACATCAGTTATCGCCGTGCCTATGTGGAACGAGGTGTGCAATATTATTATGCAGCGTACATGGACATGGATAAGCAGAAACGGATTGAAGAAAGATTAGCCGAAAGCCAGCAGGCCTTGCGTGAAGCAGTATCCCATTCGGACATACAATTTTTTACGTATTTCCCCAATCGGCACCGCTGTGAAATATACGCAGTGAATACCCGTTTATGCGAACTTCCCACAGTGTGGGAGAATTTCCCCGATGATTTCTTGCAATATACGCAGGCGTCTCCAGAAGATGCGCAGGCTTACCGTGACATGCTGAAACAAATAGAGCAAGGCGCCGATATGGCTGAATGCACGGCCTGTTTTGCCTATGAAGGAAAATGGACGTATGAAAAGCTTCATATCAATGCCGTGCGCGATGCTGCTGGCCGAGTCATCAAGGGCCAGGGTTATTCGCAAAATATTACGAAACAAAAAGTTGCTGAAGAACGGCTGCGTGAAAAAATGCTACGTGTACGTTCCTTGAGCGGCAATAATTTTGAGACGTTTACGTTCAATGTTACCAAAGGGAATGGGCATACCTTAAATACGACTGATCCAGATTTTGTGGAAACGCCTGTCCTGCCGGAATTATGGCAGGAAGCGTTGCAGCTTTGCCCTGGCTTGCGCCATGTACAAGAAGATGCTTGTCGGATTATCCTGCAGGCCGCTGCCCGTATTCCCAATAAAGGGGAACGACGGAATTTTTTGCGGTTCTGTGATCCAGACATAATTCGCGAAGAAATGGAAACAGGGCGTTCCCGGGCACGCATACGTTATCGCAGATATAAAGGAAAAACCATTCGCTGGTTGGAAAGTTGTACCGAAATATTGCCTGATCCGGGGACAACTGATTTGATTGCATTTTATTATACGTCGGATATTACGGATCGGGTCGTACAAGAGAAGCTATTTGCCCAGATACTGCATAAGCGGTTCGAAATGGTGGCATACCTCGATTTGCAGACGCAGATGCTATATATGCAAAATCCCGATGATGTAATGGATGCTTCTTTTACCGAAGGCCTCCCCTATGAGAAGGTCGTGGAAGCGATGCTGCGAGATAATGTCGTTCCTGAAGAGGAAGATTCATTTCGGAAGCATGTTTCTCTGGATCAACTCATGGAACAGCTTACGGCCAAGCCTGTGTATACATTTTATTATACGGGCCGGAATTCAGAGGGGCGTTTGCTTCGTAAGATGCAAAGTGATGCCTTCTATCTCGATGAATATAAAGACCATATCGTGTTCCTGATCATGGATGTGACTGGCGTGTTTGAACAGGAAATGGAACATCGAGAAAAAATGTCGGCTGCACTCGTAGCGGCAGAGCAGGCTTCCGTGGCCAAGACCGAGTTTCTCAGCCGCATGAGCCACGAAATCCGGACACCTATGAATGCTATCATCGGTCTCGATGCCATCGCCTTGCAGGAACAAGGGCTGTCGCGGGCTATGGTAGACCATTTGCAGAAAATCGGTATCAGTGCCCGCTTTCTTCTGTCGCTGATCAACGATATCCTCGATATGTCGCGTATCGAAAGCGGCCGTATGCTCCTGAAAAATGAGTCCTTTGATTTTGAGGAACTCATCGATGGTATCAATACGATATTGTATGAGCAATGTCGGGAAAATGAATTGGATTACGATTGTGTCCTGAAGAGTTTTACGGAAAGTACTTATATCGGCGATGCGACGAAGTTGCAGCAAGTGCTGGTGAATATACTGGGCAATGCTGTCAAATTTACATCGCGGGGCGGTAAGATACATTTTATGATAGAGCAGTTGTCCCGTACACGAGAAAAAGCGCGGCTCCGTTTTGAAATAGCCGATACGGGCATCGGTATTAGTGAAGATTTCCTGCCAGAACTGTTCAAGCCTTTTTCACAAGAAAATCCGGGCCGGACGTCTGCTTATGGCGGAACGGGTCTGGGACTGGCCATTTCACAAAATATTGTCAATCTCATGGGCGGTGAAATTACGGTCCATTCCATCAAGAACGTAGGAACGGAATTTACCATCGAAGTTGAACTGGGACTGACTGAAGAGGCGATGGCCCGGCGGGCCTTGTACCCTCAGGCAATCAAGCCTTTGTTTACGCTCATCGTGGATGACGACGTCATCGTATGCCGTCATGCCCAAATCGTGCTCCACGAAGCCGGTTTAAAGACGGAGTGGGTGGAATCAGGGGCCGCAGCAGTCGATAAGGTCGTGGCACAGCATGAGATCCAGCAGGATTATGATTTGATTTTACTGGACTGGATGATGCCAGATATGGATGGCATTGAGACAGCCCGCCAGATCCGTCGGATTGTCGGGCCGGATGTGACGATCATCATCATGACCGCGTTTGACTGGGCCAGCATCGAAACAAAGGCTCGGGCTGCTGGCGTGGATATGTTTATGAAAAAGCCTGTTTTTGCCAATCAGGTCCAAAAGGCATTCGAAGATGTGCTGCTCCATAAGAACAATGTCAGCCCAGTCCGAAAGACCTACAATTATGATTTTTCAGGGCGGCGGGTGTTGTTGGCAGAAGATAACGAAATCAATGCAGAAATAGCCAAAAGCTTGCTGGAAATGAAGAATTGTGTCGTAGAAGTAGCCAACAACGGGGCCGAAGCCGTCGAATCGTTTGCTTCCGTACCGGTCGGCTATTATGACGCTATTCTCATGGATGTGCGTATGCCTGTCATGGATGGTCTTGAAGCGACCCGGACGATTAGGGCCATGCGCAAGTCCAGCAGCAAAATCATTCCCATCATCGCTATGACGGCCAACGCTTTCCAGGAGGATGTGAACAGGTCCTTGGAAAGCGGCATGAACGCCCATCTGGCCAAGCCTATCGAACCGGAGCTGCTATATGGGACACTGGAAAAGTACTTTTTGAAGGAGTCTTGAAATCGGCTGGACGTCCTCCGGCATAGTCGACACCAAAATCCCGGAAGAATTCGTTTACGTAAAAAAGGTTGCTGTTTTTCATGGTGAACTTCATGAAAAAACAGCAACCTTTTGTTGTTTATGTTCTTGTCGTGATATATGCGATTACTTGCTGCGCTTTTTCCTGCCAATCTGGGCAAAAAGCCGCACTTCCTTGGCACAGGCCTCTTTTTCCGCCGCCCTTGCCGCCAAAAACATCATTGGCCTTTCTGATATACTGGAAGCAATCCCCAGCCGTATTCTCCCCTAAAGCAAATATATAGTTCACGCGCTGGTCCATATGGTATAGGATAGCAATCACCGTATGAGGTAGTACCGCCAGTTTTTGCAGCAATGACCTGGCCGAATCCGAGTCGTAGTCATCTTCGATAGCGGCGATGACCTGTCTGCCCTGACTATCATACAGCGGCGCTGCCACTAGTGACTGCATCTCTATATCCTGCAACGCTTCTGTCTTGCGGCGCAGTTGTTCGTGGAGTGCCGTAATATCTGTTTTTAGGCGAAGGATGCCGTCACATACGTCTTTATCTTTTGCCGACAGCAGCTGGCCGGCTGTACTGATATAGTCAACCTTACGGCAGATATCTTCCAGTGCCCAGCGTCCACAAAGGAAATCCACGCGGGTCCCCACCTTATGCTTAGTCAGCTTGAACAGTTTAATCAGCCCGACCATTCCCGTAAATGGAGGATGTGTTCCGCAGCAGGTACAGACATCACTGTCTTGGATGGATACGATGCGCAACATACCTTTAAGATTCTCATTTCTTTTGCGCATGACCATATCTGCCGCCTGCGTATGAGGTACATAATCGATACGGACAGGAAGATTGGCCCATACCTGAGAATTGGCCAATGCCTCGGCTTGGGCTGCCTGTGCTGGGTCGACTTCACCATCCAAGTCTATGGCCACGGTATGGTTTCCCATATGGAACCCCACATTATGCAGGCCAAACAATTTCCAGAATGCATACGATAACAGATGCTCGCCGCAATGCTGCTGCATGTGATCCAGACGCATGTCCCAGTCTAGTACAACCCTTACATGGGTGTCTGGTACAATGGGAACCGTTGTCCTATGAAAAATGATACCATCTTTTTCACTTACATGACTGACTGGCACAGCCACACCATCTGGCAGCACCAACGTTCCCTGGTCGCTGAGCTGCCCGCCCCCTTCAGGGAACAGCACTGTTTGGTCCAGGACAATGCCGTATACCTTTCCTTGTGGGACACATTCGCGTACACGAGCTGAACAGTCCCTGCGCAGTGAATCTCTTTCGTATAATTTCTCCGTCATATTCATTCCCCCTGACATGACTCGATTATATCATGAATCCCTTTGTGGTCAAGAAAAAGGATGCCGCCTGCAGCTTCGTGCTACAGGCGGCATCCTCCATCATAATTACAAATTAACCTAAAATATCTGCAACTGGCGTATACGGCAACTGATGTGCTTCGGCAACAGCCTTGAATGTCACCTGCCCCAGCACCGTGTTAAGCCCGCAAGCAAGTCCTGCATCATCCTGCAAAGCCTGCTTCCACCCTTTGTTAGCCAGTGCCAAGGCATAAGGCAGTGTGGAATTGGCCAAGGCCACCGTCGATGTCATAGGTACGGCCCCAGGGATATTAGCGACGGCATAGTGGATGACACCATATTTTACATAAATCGGATCCGTATGTGTAGTCACCTTGTCGATGGTTTCGACAGCGCCGCCTTGATCAATGGCGACATCGACAATGACTGCTCCCGGCTTCATGGCCTGAACCATGTATTCTTTGACTAGTTTCGGAGCCATGGCACCTGGTACGAGGACGCAGCTTATGAGCAGATCGGCCTTTTTCGTCCACTCCGCAATAGCATAGGAATTGGAGACGATCGTCTCAATGCGGCCGCCAAAAATATCATCCAGATAAGCCAGCCGTTCTGGATTCATATCGAGAACCGCCACTTTAGCGCCCAAGCCCACGGCCATCTGAGCAGCATTCAACCCGACCGTACCGCCACCGATGATGACGACTTGCCCAGCTTCGACACCGGCTACGCCGCCAAGGACTTTACCCATACCGCCATACTGTTTTTCCAGGAACTGGGCACCTACTTGTACACTCATGCGCCCGGCAACGCGGCTCATGGGGGCTAGCAGCGGCAGCGCCCCGTTCTTATCACGGACGGTTTCAAAGGCGATACCGACCACTTTTTTTTCTAGCAAAGCCTTCGTCAAGGCTGGTTCCGGTGCCAGATGTAAGTAGGTAAACAGGATTTGGCCTTCATGAAATAAACCATATTCAGCGGGCAGCGGTTCTTTTACTTTGACAATCATATCGGCCCGATCAAATAGCTCTTGCTTGGAAACGATTTGGGCTCCTACTGCTTCATAATCGGCATCTGTAAAACCACTGCCTTCACCGGCAGCTTTTTCTACCAACACAGTATGACCTGCTTCTTTGAGAGCATGGCATCCTGCCGGGGTCAAACCAACACGAAATTCATGGTCCTTGATTTCCTTTGCCGTACCAACGATCATCATAATCCCTCCTCTGACTATAACAAATCACTTGGCGGTCAGTTCCGCAACTTCTTTACGCCTACATAATAACACGCCATTTTTGAATAATCCACTACTAATCCATTTATGGAGTATATCAAATCCGGCAATATATGTCAGAATTAAAGATTGTTAATGATATATTAGTATTTTTATATTTATTCTACAATATATTTTCGCCTGGCACCTTTCGATTTCCTAATATATAATTGATTAACACATTGATTATTTAATTTTTTTAATTTTAGTGGTGTATAATAAATACAATAGTGAAATTAATTTTAAAATAAGTTTAAGTTCTAATTGGTTATAAATTTATGATTTACGATAATTTATACTTCTAGGGATTAAGATAATATAAAATTATACAAAAAACTACCGTATACCAAACCGTAGATTTAGATACCTACGGTTTGGTATACGGTAGTTTTTTTAGCGGTTAATGACGATTGTTTCTAACAAGGCCTTTCGTTCTTTCCAGTCTGGCATTAGTTTTGTTACCAATGCGTGGAAGCGGGCAGAGTGATTGGCGTGGATCAGATGGCACAGCTCATGGAGCAAAATGTATTCGATGCACGATTCCGGTGCTTCCATTAGCAAGGCGTTCAGAGTGATGGATTTTTTTGCAGGGATGCACGATCCCCACCGGGATTTCATATAGCGGATACGAAATTGCGGCATGGTCACGCCATATGCTGCAACCAAGGGAAAAATCCTATCGATGACCGCTGGCAGGATTTTTATTCCCACATGGGCCAGGTATTTGTGGAACAGCCATTCCTTTTCATGGAAGTCATCGACATTGAGTGGAAACAGATATACGTGGCTGTCGTCATCATCACAGCCTGCTGCCGGGCTTTGTTTGACGACTAAGATTTTGTCTTTGCCTAAAACGGGAACCGATTCACCAGATGTGTAGCACAACGGTGGTTTTTGCACATTTTTCTGTCGGTATTTTTCCAGAGCGCGCAGGATGAACTTACCTTTGGAATAGAGAAATGTGTCAATATCCTGTGAAGGGACGCCTGCTGGTGCCGATACGTAAATAGTCTCATTGGCGTAAATGTGCAGATTGACATTTTTGACGGCTTTTCTTTCCAGACGGTACGTAATGGTTTTTTCTTCATATTGGATGGTACGGATTGACAGGTTTTCTTTCATAATTCCCTCCGGTCTGCTGTGCAGGTGCTGCTGCCTGGGCTTATGTTACAGGCCGGGAAGGATGGCAAGTCATTAGATAGTTCCGTCTGGTGGCACGTCATGAAGAATGTCGTAGCGGACCACATCGGTAATACATAGAGTCAGCTTACGTAATATTTCATCGGGCTCTTCCCTGAATCCGCTCAGTATCCAATGAGTCACGACTGCCAGGCTGCCGTTAACCAGGAAATCCATCGTGTAATCGATTTGGATGTCGATGCTCCGGAACTGTTGGATTCGCCTTAAAAATGCTTCCTTTTCGATTTTTGCAAAGCTTTTCCGATACTCTTCCTCGCGGAAAATCTTTGTATAAAATCGATTATTATTACGGATGGCTTCCAATTTTTGTAAAGTCAGGACATTCAAAGGAATATTCAGATTAGTGTAAAATTCATCCAAATGTGTATCCTGTTCAAAAATCCATTCGATGAGCATGACTTTGTCTTCATAATAATTGTAAAATGTCCGGCGCGTCAGCCCACAATTCCGGACAATCATATCGACGGTAATGTTTTTAATCGGTATGTTTTGTGACAATTGCAGCAAAGACTCAGCTAATACTCGTTGGGTCGGTTTTTTTGGAGTCATTGGCAGCACCCTGGAAGCAGAAGTGCTTTGCAAAACTCATTTTTTGATGCTCGTATTCGTAAATCACTTACTTTTTCGTTATAGCATTTTTTTGGTGTCATACGTAATTCTCCCATTTTTTAAAATACTATAATCCCCACTTTAACAATTCTCAATTATACTATGAGATAAATAAAAAAGCAATTCACAATATTAAAAAATAGTGCAAATAATAAATTTTTTGATGTTGTTGTGTATTATAAATGCATGATTGTGTATATAATTAAAAAAATCCCAGGACTTTAAGGGGAATTATTGCATAAAAAAGGAATTCTATAATGTGGTACAATAGATATAATTTTAAATCTAGGCATAAGAATAAGTATAGCTTGTTTGGATAAGGTGGAAGACAGATCAGGAGGAGTGATTGACATGACAAATCTCAGCGAACAAAAAAAGGCATTGCGACAGAAGGTTGGACACATCGTTCAGGACCTTTCTGAAGCATATTGCGTCCGTGCCGATCAGGCAATTTTGGGACATATCATAGCCTTGCCGGAGTATGAGCAGGCCCAGACGATATTTTGCTATGTCGGCAGGGGGAACGAAATCAATACGCTGCCGATACTGCAGGATGCTTTGCACAAAGGAAAAATCGTAGGCGTTCCAAAGTGTATCGGTCCTGGCATAATGGAAGTATACCGTATCTTTACTTTGGCTGATTTAGAAGCGGGGAAATACGGAATCCGTGAACCGCGGGCTGGCATGCCCCTGATACAGCCGGAGCATATCGACCTAGCTCTAGTACCCTGCCTGACCTGCAATAGACGGGGACAGCGCCTGGGCTACGGCGGCGGTTACTATGACCGCTATTTGGCGTCGGCCCGATTTGTCAAGGCGCTGCTTTGCCGGGCCCGGATCATGCAGGATGAGATTCCCATAGAAGAACATGACCAGATAATGGATATGGTCATATCTGAAGAAGGTGTGGTGGTACTTAAATAGCCTATGTGGTAAGATACACCGGCGAGGTTTTGGCGGACTGAATAGTCGGTTTCTATGCAACCCCAAATACAGAAACTCACATATATGAATCATAATTTATAATCACTTAAATGAGATGTTCATGCAGATATTTCATTCCGATGAATGATAAAAAGTTATATTGAATTTCCCTAATATGCATAATTGGTACTTCCAATTATGCATATTATGTTGTATGATACAGCCATAAAATAGATATAATTCTTTAAAACGGATAAAATTTTGATGGATTTCCATATATTGGTAATGCCAATATATGGAAATGTTCGAAATTGGCAATACGTGATATGTACATACTTGTGCATGACTTAGTATGTGATATGTATAAAACTGAGTGATTATATATTGTGAAGGGAGGGAACGCAGTGCGTTTTGTGATGTCGGTGTAGCATTTCAGAAAGGGGGATAGTTTATTTCATTCATAGATTCTAGTGCATCATCCCACGAGGTGGATGATGCTGTACATTTCAGAAACAGGTGATATGAACATGGAATTTATAAACAAAATTTGTAAATTGATTACGAAATTCTTCCCATTGTGGGTTGTCATTTTCTCCTTACTCGCTTTCTTATATCCCGCACCCTTGATGGGAATGGGTGGATGGATTACGTATTTGCTCGGCCTAATCATGTTAGGCATGGGCCTTACGATGACGCCGAACGATTTCAGGCTCGTATTCACGCGGCCAAAAGAAGTATTTTATGGCGTTGTCCTGCGGTTCTGCATCATGCCGTTCGTGGCATTTGCCGTCAGCAAGTTGATGGGATTGTCACCTATGCTGGCTGCTGGTTTGATTTTGGTTGGCTGCTGCCCCAGTGGTACGGCCAGCAATGTCATGTCCTTGCTAGCTAAAGGGGATACAGCACTTTCC